>Ga0209427_10000107_pt1 | contig 73955 bp, 61 predicted proteins | sample DeeMarSWOR136_30_FD_187465 | JGI IMG/M metagenome (GOLD analysis project Ga0209427, IMG submission 187465) | Marine sediment microbial communities from White Oak River estuary, North Carolina - WOR-1-36_30 (SPAdes) (version 2) | ecosystem: Environmental > Aquatic > Marine > Intertidal zone >... | reverse complement strand
TGGCTACCCATTTCATCATACAGCTAAAGACTTGGCACTTGGCTCGCGGATTATGGCAGTAGCAGATGTCTTTGTCGCTTTAACCGAAGACAGGCCATATCACAAAGCCATGTCTCAAGATAAGGTCATGGGGATTTTGAAAAAACTCGCCGGCGACAGTGGACTGGATGGGGATGTTGTTCGTGTGCTTGAGAAGGATTATGATACCATTTACGAGATCTGCCTACAGGAGCTGCTGGCTTATGGTAAGGACCGAAAGCGTCTTTTGCTTTTGGAAGACCTGAAAATCCTGCCCACAGTAGAGATACATTAAAAGCTATTGCCCTTGGTCAAGAATACTATCTACTCATATTTTGAAACTGCCTTAAGATATGAGATTCAAGCGAGCCGAGAAAACGAGAGATTAATGTTAAAACCAGCATCTTGCCCCAGCTAAATTGTGGATAAGCCAAGCCCTTAAACTCTCTCATCCATACACTCAACGCATATGCGTTCCTGGATATTGGCTGGTTAACCATAATACCTTTGTTATATCAGAGATGGGATTCAATTGATTCCTCGACTTCGGCCCTTCGGGTCTGCTTTACACAATTGTGCCTATTGCCCCGGTAACGCTTAAAGTCCGCGTATGCCTTACAGTTCAGCCGGAAATTGCTCCTGTATGAGAGATTGCCAACCAAGGTCATCAGGGGTTTGCGGTATTGCCACAAGTTGCACCACACCCTGCGGGCGATGCCCGACATGGAATAGAAGTGTCGGTCACAGCAGAGCACTTCATCGATGATGCCGTCCAGAGACAAATGCTTATACCGAGCTACAGGGAAGGTTAGTGTGTAATATTTCCAGTCTTCCGGGAATGTATCGAGGCCGATGCGGTCCTCCGATGTCATCTGGTCCCACAGGCGCGTGCCTGGCAAGGGAGTCAAAAACAGCACGTTGAGATTGTCCACACCGTACCGACGGGCCGCCTCGGCGATACGTTTACCAATGCCAGGTTCGTCTATGTCCAAACCAATGATAAAGGAACCCACTACAAGAATGTTGTGCTGTTGTATGCGCCGTACGGAGGCGCGGAAGTCCCGGCCTTTGACAAGGTTGAATTTCTTGCCGATCTCCAGAAGCCCTTCCGGCGTGGGGGATTCAAAGCCGATGAAGACACCTCTGCACCCAGCCTTCGCAGCCAACGTAAGAAGCTCCTCGTCATCAGCGAAGTTAATGGTGGCCTGCGCAATCCATTCCTTTCGCAGGTTTGCCTTTGCCATAGCACGGAACATGTCCTTGGCGCGGGCGATGTGTTCTGGGCGCGTGCCGATGAGGTTGTCGTCCACCACCAGAACAAGTTTCTCACGAATCAACTGGAACTCCCGCACGACATCCGCAATGGGTCGCTGCCGGTACTTGGCCCCGTTGAACGTTGTCACGCTGCAGAAGCTGCAGTTCAAGGGACAGCCGCGTGTGGTCTGAATGGCTCCGAAGGCATATTTCGCAGGCAGCAAATCATGGCGGGCGAACGGGACACCGTTCATCTCGGCAAGCCCTCCGTCATACCGGCGCTTCAGGCTGCCATGCCGAGCATCCTCCAGGACCTGCGGCCAGATGCCCTCAGCTTCCCCCGTGACGGCCGAGTCCGCGCGCTCCATGACCTCGTCCAGGCACATGGTTGCGTGAATGCCGCCCATGACTACGGGCACGCCCAGACGCCGGAAGTAAGTGGCCACTTCATAGGCGCGGTTCGCCTGCGATGTGAAAGCGGTAATGCCCACCAGGTCCGGCCGAGGCATGGCCAGATAGTCCGGCATGCCGAGGTTCTCGTCCACGATCGAGATTTCCCACTCTGGTGAGGTTAGGCCCGCCAGAACCATGAGGCTAAGCGGTTTCCACACACGGTAACGGTTCCACCGGCTTTCCTTGACGTTGACGATGCTGACAAGAGGATTGGACGGATTGATCAGATAAAGTCGCATAGGCTTATTCTGTCAGCGGCATAGCACCCGCCATCTCTCCAATAACATTAACGAATTCAGATCCTGAAGGAATGACGAACGTGATCGGATCCACAAGATACTCCTTATCTGGGATTTCCCGTATGACATTGTATATCCTTGCTCAGCTACGCCCCGGAGCTTCATTTTCAATACCATGTCTGCCTTGATAAGTAAAGCTTTTCCGCCGCCACTCGAAGATTTTTCAGTCAGTACAGTCACAGAAAGATGGATTTTCCCGCTCATCATCAATTTTGTGACGCACCTTGACCAATGTCAATTATAAATTCCCTCCGCGTTGACTCAGGAGACTTTCGAGAATATCTCCGCACATGATAGCAGCAGCCGAATCACTCCAACATATTTTGCGCTCATTCTGCGCTTCACATCTAAGTGTCCCCTTCTCCCAAGCACTGCACGCAAGCCAGGCAGAAAGAGGATGGCAAGAAAGAATCAAGAGAAGAGACAAGTCCTACGGGTCTCCTTCCTGCAATTCCACCGCAATTTGCGCGATATTCTCGTAGACCTGCCTTGCCTTGCGGAAAATGGCCTGGACTTCTGCCCGCTCTCTGTCTGACTCATAACGGCCAGCTTTGTCACTAACCTGAAGCAGGCGATCGATCCAGCGAATCATGTATTCGGCATCTTGCTTGAATGCAGTCGGTTTGCCATCCACAGTGACGTACACCGGGCTCGTATGTGCCTGGCGCAAACGACCATCGGGCGCGGTGAAAAGGCATCGAGCAGCTATCCATCCGCTGCGTTTGGGTCTGAACGCTGCTGTCACAGACTCCTTTAGCACCGGTAACGCAGATCGGTTTGTCAGATCGAGCTTCTTGATCACGTTCCCGTTAGAAATGAGCTCCAGTGAATCGATGGCCTGTATACTTTGCAGGTCTGCTTTGGCGGTGACGAGCTCGTTGCGCTTGGTAGAATATCGGATCTCGGCGCCGCTGTCCAGCCCGTTCACGGTCAGGATGAGCATGGGGCCGCTGGTCGCAAATGTTCGGCCGGCGCCGATCGCTTTGAGGTAATTCGCTTCCGTCAATGGGCCGTCCAGCTTCGCGTAAGTTCTGCTGTAGCCGAGCGGCACCGGCATCACGCCCATCGCGGAACCACCCGTGACTGCCAGCTTGAATCCGCAGTTCAAAAAGCGGTAGTACGTCAGATTTGTGCGGTGAAAAAGCTCATCCTGCCCCCAGTCCTTTTGTTCGTCCTCGATTTCGGCACCGGTCATCCCGCAGCACAGCGGCATAGTGGACTCTCGATGATAGTGATTGTGGCACACCTGCACGCAATCGAACAACCCCACTGGCACACCGACGACATTCTCACCCCATATCGGCTTGTCGGTATCGATCACACATTGTGGTGAAGATGTCTTCGCCATCCGGGCCAGAACAGCATCACAGGGGTACCTGTGGTTTCCCAACGGCATTTCCACAGGCTTCGTCAGCCCGGACATCAGCAAAGCCCCTGTCGACTCAAATGCAGCCCCGCCTATTCGCTCAATCTCCTGGTTCCGCAGTGTCACCAAATGCGTTGCGTCGGCGTAGATACTTGGTCCCGTGTACCAATCCGGCCAGCCCTTATCCGATATGTCACTTGGTTGATGGTTCCAGAGTGTTAAGATAGGTTCGAAATTCACGTCGTCAGCCAAGGCTAACTGCTTGAGTACCCTAACGTCGTTGACTCCGAAGTGACAGTGCATGTCCCCGGAGTACCATCCCTGCCCACTCATATTGATCCAGCGTCTGAGCGTGACATCGACGTTGGTGGTTTCGTCTTTGCTTACGACAACCTCTTTATTTACGGGCCAATACTCTTTGCCTCGTTCAACATGGATTATGACCTTGCCGGCCGGTACTTTGATAATGAAATGACCGTCACATGAGAAACTGCGGTCCTTAGCGTACGCCGTGCAGGATTCGGTAATAGGATCGAAGACACGGTTACCACCAACGTTCACCCAAGCTCGACACGGCAGCGCAATCTCACTGCCGGGCTCATGCACGGTGACCGAGATCATGCCTACATCAGCTCGTGCCGTCAGCGCACGAGCCGGCATCGCCGCCAAAACAACTATCACTGCCAATATCCGCTTCAATTTGTCCGTTTTAATGTCCTCAATCTGACGGACGAGATGATTGCAGCCACGAATGCTCTTAGTCCGGCTATGCTGATTTCTTTGTTTTGCTCTGAGTAGTTGCCTTCTTGGGCTTGCTGTCAGCGTTTTTCTTTGTCTTGGCCGCCGCCGGTTTTTTCTGCCCGGCTTGCTTGTTCTGTGCAGCGGGTTTCAACAGCTTCTTGAGGTTCCCCTTTTCAATTGGGGACCTGAGTTTTTGTTTCGCCTTTAGCTTTAGTGCGGCTCTTTCCTTTTCAGAGCGATTTTTGGACCCACCTCTACGTCCATTGCTCCTTCCGTCAGGCCCAACCACGACCATCGAGGCCTCCGCCGTTCTCGTCTTGCGTCTTCTTGCTGCTCGTTCTGTATCAGGCTTGCTGTGTCTTGGCCCGCCTGGACCTTCGAAGCCCGACTCACTCATAGGCGCAAATATCTTTTCTGTGCCCTCCCACTCAATCCTGACCCGCGTGGGCTCGATAGAGACAACCCTCGCATCTCCTATCTTGTCACCAACCTTGTACCACCTGCCGTTTATGAGTACCTCACCGCCTAAAATGCCTGAGACCTCACTCACAGGGTGTCGCTTCGCAGGGGGCGGCGCAAACAGATTTCTGCTCTTAAGCTCATCGGCAAGCGCCTTCGATTCGGCTATACATTCTTCCAGATGGCTGACCTCAGTTTCGCCGCGAGCAATAGTCCTCTTAACCAAATCTTCCGCCCTGGCCGAAGCGACAAAAAGGGCTGCAACCTTAATCAAGATCAGAACTGCCAAAAAGACTGAAAACACAATCAGCAAGACCGAAGCGAATTTACCTCTGCCCTCAAGATAGCTGTCTCTCAAATAACCGATTCTCATAAACTGCCCTTAACCGTTAAGACCTTACTTTGCTAAGATACCAAATCTTGCTGATAAATGCAAATCTTGACCCCAGATGAGTAAGACCGTCCTCGCCAACCTTCGGAAAAGCCCATTGAAAGTGACTTGAGCTGAGCCGCATCATACCGATTCCGGCCGGACATATACCATCTTCTGCTTTCTGCCGTTCTTGATGATAGAAAGGGCCGTGAGGATTATTCTCACGGCCCTTTAATAAGCTCCAAGACAGCTCACAGCAACACAGCGGCAGCTCACGGGTCCCTGGCGGAAAGCCAGATAAGCAGCAGCTATTCCATCTGCAGCCCAGGCGTCACGAAAGGCACAGCAGCGCTCCAGGGGCCTTCTCCGGCAGAGTTCTTAGCTTGAGCCCAGAAGTAGTATTTGCAGCCTGGCGTTAAACCGGTTACTTCAACGCTAAAGACCTCCGGTGCAACCTTAAAGCCATACCAGGGCGTAGCATTGTAAACCAGGCTTCCTGGCTTCCAGTAATGGAACCTGTACTCGCAACCTCCTCCACCATCATCGCTGATCTGGCCTTTGAGCATAGCGCTGCTCGCTCCTACATCAGTGGGGAAGCGACCGATGACAGTTGGCGGTGCTGCAGCATATGAACCGGCGGATATAACCAGGTTCACCGAAGAGCCGCTAACCGCCGGTGTTCCTCCTGCCGGGCTCTGGCTGATAACAGCCCCTGCCGGTACAGTATCACTGTAGTTATGTGTAATCGTACCAACGACGAAGCCGGCGGATATTATTGCCGACTCTGCACCGGCCTGCGGTATGCCAACCACATCAGGCACGACCTGCGTTACTATACAGAATGTAGCGTCACTTAAATCAAGAGTAGTTGGCTCGCTCGCATCGCTTACCTGTACCAGACACTCGCATGAGCTTACCGGCGGAACCACCCATGGGTAGGCCCCCCCTCGGTAGCCCCCGTATAACTCAGTGCTGGGTACGCAGTCAATGATGTTCCAGGAATCGCCGGGACCTGTGGAGTATTCGATACAAACATCACCGACTGTAGGGTCGGCCTTCCAACTGATTTCACAGGTGCTGCCGGCTAATAAGGTCTGCCCACCGTTTGGTGCTACCAGTTCCAGTAAGCCCTGCAAAGTCACAAAGCTCTTAGGAGCCGACCAATCGCTCTCTCCCATAAGGTTCTTCACTTGAGCCCAGAAGTAATATCTGGAGCCTGGGGTCAAACCAGTTATATCCTGAGAGAACGATTCACCGCTCGTCTTCGTGTCGGAAGACCAAGCCGTCGCGATGCACGGCCCTCCCCCCTGCGTCCAATACCAGAATCTATATTGACAAGGCTCTCCACCGTCATTAATGATTCTACCACACAGTGTTGCGGTGCCCTCTCCCACATTAGTTGCGCAGTCAGTTGAAACGGTCGCCGGTTCAATTTCAAGGTCCTCGTACGCGATCGTCAAAGCCCCTTCCACAGAGCTCACTTCCACATTCGTCATCATTAACTGATGTGGGACAATATTACCTTTGTAGGTATTGCTACTCACGACTCGACCATCCTGGACTCCCTCGACGGTCAGACGGAACGGCCCATCACTTGTTCCTACAAGCTTGATCTTATAACTTCCAATCAAAATGTCCGGCAGCGTGATAACCTGGCGCAGACCCTCACCTGGAGTAGTCCCATCATAAGGCACTTCATTTCCAACTGCATCCAGGATCATGAAGTTTGAACCCGGAATGCTTTCCTCGACGGTGTTGGTAGTGTAATCAATCCCAGTGTGTCTTCCCTGTGGATCGTAAACATGCAGCTCCGAGTGCGATTCCAACGTCACAACAATGCTGGCACCTGGCAACGGCGGAGCTTCTACTGTACCCCCATCTATCTCCTCGCTCAGTTTCCAGTACGAAACGTCAAGTAAGGTCTGTACTATCCTCGCTTTGACTTTGAAGTGAACCTCAGGAGGTACAGGACTTAAATACATGAAACCTAGCTCAACAAAGGCTGCCCTTCCACCCAAGCCAGACAGGTCACCATAGAATCCATCGTCATCAGTATCTGTACTGATCCACTCGCACTCGTCAAATGAAAACAAAACTTTTCCGCCGCCTTCTACTTGCACCTTGAATTCCAGGCGTGACCTACCTGTATCTTTGTAGGGTTGCCCTCCCGCAACGGCTCGAGCATCCATGTAGAACGACCAATCCCAAGCATCTCCATACTGCCTGATGTGCCCTCGAAAATGGCCCAATACATCACCTTTTGGATCCCAGAGCCAAAAGTTGTCGTTCAGATCGATGAGCGTAACATCAGAAAAAAGACGAATGTCGGTTCTGTGCTCGTGGGCAGAGCATACCATTAGGGGTAATGGGCCAATCTCATCACGGCGAGAATGATCGCCATCTGGTTTCTGCTCCCAAAGGTTGAAATATACTTCGTAGGAACCATCTTCCCAGTTCTGCCATGTGTCGCTATCAACCGATACCGTGTACTCCCTTGCATCCCCGGGACTAATAATGACCCATGAATCACCGTCTATGTCCTCAGGCCAGACTGTCAAATCATCCCCTTTAATCACTACCTCCACGCGGTATTGGCGATTTTCGCCCACCGGATTTCCTTGTTCGCCGACTCCGCTTCCTTGATTCGCAACCCATGCCTTAAGTTCGAGCGGCCCCGATAGGTCCTTCGACAGTTCCGCCGACTCCGTGTACCACTCACAAAGGTATGTGTGCTTATTGCTGAGATGGTATTGAAATTCGTCACCCCTTGTTATAGCTTTGTCACGTATGTACAGCACCCCCTCAGGCGGGCTGGGATCAACCCCCTTAATTTGATATGTATGTTGGAAATGCCACTTAAAAGTCTCCTTGAACTTGTCGAATGTTACTTTGAAGTACATATATGAATCTGCGTGAGTAGCGCCCCACTTCTTGTGTGCAAAAGCACCGGAGGGATCATGGATGTACAAAGCCTTCGACTCATCGGTATCTCCGTCTTCGTACCCTACGACGACCACCGCATGGTTCAGCGATAAAAGGATAACCGGTTCGCCATCGTCTATCGCATCTTTGTACCTGGCAAAGGTAGGAAAAGGGTATTCCTGAAGATAATCCGGCCCTAAGTCATACAACCCAAGGAAGACCCGAAGTTTCCGGTATTCGAGCACACTTCCACCCGCTTCGTCACGTCCCTTGTTAAAATACCGGGCCACATCTAAAGGGTGCACGTTTTTCCCATAGTACTTCGCGCACATAGCCAGACAGTTGAGAAAACACCAGTGTGTTTGCCCCTGATGAAAATATGGCACGGGAAGGACATTGGCAGTCACAGACAGTACTGCCACTCTGTTCTTGGCCCATATGTTAGGGCCTTCACCACCGATGACGTAAGCTTTGCCTGATGCCCCGACAACTCCGCGCGCCAAGCCCAACCCTTCGTACATCTTGGGACCGCGTCTCCAGCTTCCCGTACTGGGTGAATATATGTAACACTTGTCGGTGTAACTTCCACCCTGCCAACCTCCTACTACGTATATTTCACCGTTCAAGACAAACGTGGCCGGATTGCCAAGGCCAAGCGGTTCCGGAATAGGTGCTACATATTGCCATGTGTCACTCTCCGGGTCATAGCGCTCGACAGTAGATAATGCGACCGGCCCGCCAATTCTTCCGCCACCGATAGCATATATTCTGCCCTGTCCGTCTACCGCGTAACCAGGCGTCCCGCGGGCTTCATGCATTGAAGCCACCAACGTCCACACACCTGTCGCAGGGTCATATTTTTCTACAGAAGCAAGATCACTGCCTGGCGAGTATTCGGCAGTCCCGCCAAACACGTAGATACAATCGTTGCCTGTAATAGCTATGCCGTGACCCGTACGCGCCGTATTTAGCCGACTTCCCAGAAGTACCCAATGTCCCGCCGCCGGGTCATAGCGCTCAGCCGTATCATGAACGACGAATCCCGCGCTGTGGCCGCCAACGACCCATATCCGCCCATTGGAATCAGTCACAGCCCCCGGAAGATGCCGTGTCACCCCCATTGGTGCGATATATTCCCAACTCCCTGTCGCCTCATCGAACCTCTCAGCCGTATTCGTCGCATGTTTGTCGCCGATTCCGTAATCCACACCGCCTATCGCATAGACGAGACCGTCAGCCCCCAGTGTGACGCCTGGCCCAGTCCTGGCTGATTGCAGGCTGACTCCAGCGTCCCAACCCTCGCCAGCCGAAATACTATTCCCGGCCAGCAGACACGTAAGCAGTACGACTCGGACTCCGATATGCGTAGTCAACACCTTTGCCACTCTCATTTTATCCACCTATTCTCAACCAAAACCCTTGTTAACAGAATATGAGTTCTTCTGCGCAGCTACCCCGCGTTACGGCACCTGCTCAAGACAACGTTACGAGCACGAATGTCCTTCTGCTTTCCAACTAGGCCGCCTCCAACTTGTTTACCTACCGTTGGTGGGAGAAAGCTCCGCGAAACATAAACACCAGCTTCCTCACTGGCCCTCTAAGCCACCGAGTCTACTTGAAAATATACCTCCTTCAGAAAACCTGTCTATCGTGGTTTCTACGGGATTTTGCAAAAAAATCAAAAAAAGTCCTACAAGAGCACTGTTTTGCGCGGAAATATCCCGTATTCGCCCCCAAAACAACACTAATGGCCACAAAACCATGCAAAAAACCTCACAAACTCCAATTCCTGCCTTCCCTCCTTGTCCCCGCGTCTTGCCCGCGGAGCTTGCCCACTGGGCCGATCCAGCGGGGGTGCCTTTTCCCTTTTTACTTTTCCCTTTACCCTTTTCCCTTTTACTTTTGCCTTTCCACTTTTCCCTTTTCACTTTTCCCTTCTGTCCTCCCTCCCTGCCCCCCGCCTCCTCTATTCCGTCTCCTTTCTTCCTGATTTTGTTAGAATTTTATTGAATAACTGGCCAGAATTTGTTATAATACAAACAAGATATTGGGCGCAAATGACTCCCGCCCCAAGTGGCAAATACGCGGAGAACCGCACGTCTTCGTCTCAGCAGATACACGCCCATAAACCATTATTTGGCAAACAAGGCAGGCAAGGCAAAGTTGTGAACTTTTAATCACCAACGAATGATCTATATGCTCAAGACCAACAATCATTTATCAATTATCAATAATCCTTCGCCAACGGCTGTCTTCTGCCTTTTCCCCTCTCAATTCTCCCTTCTCCCTTTTCCCTTCTGCCAAGCAGCCACCTCTACATCTGTCGAGAATCCTTTACAAAGCGGCCCTATTTATGCAAAACAAACCCAATTTCAAAATAGGCAAAATGAACCCAAGTTCTGTTATCACAGAGGATTACGACCCAAGTGGTTCCGGAGACCTCCGGGGAATAAATCCAATTTCGCAGAAGCCCAAATGAGCGTAAAATTTTTTACTACAAAGGATTATGAAGGTCGGCCCCCTATGAGGAATAAATCCAATCAAACCCGCGCCGGCATTACGCTAAATCCGCTGAATTCCGGCAATATGTTGTTGCTGTTTGCCTAAGATGTTGTTAACAAGTACGCTCAAATGGTTATGCGTGAGAGAGCCAAGGAGTATCGCGTTTTCATCAGTGCCGCTGAGCCAAGCGGCGACGCCCACTGTGCGGGTTTGATAACCGCTTTGCGAGAACGTAGTTACAACATCGAATTTGTCGGCGTTGGCGGCCCAAGAATGGCTGAGGCTGGCTGCAAGCTGCTGGAGCATACCGCTGCGAGGGCCGCAATGATATACAAGGCATTCAGCCAGGTCGGCCGGTATTGCAGACTCATAAGACGCATAAGTCGCTTCTTGAAAAGCAATAAGATCGATTTGGTCATTGTCTGCGACTCACCCGCCTTCAACTTCCACGTCGCAAGAGCCGCAAAAAGAGCAGGCATTCAGACGCTATTTTACGTTGCGCCGCAGCTTTGGGCCTGGGCCGGTCGGCGAATTCACAAACTGCGAAAATATTGTGATAAGCTCTGCTGCATACTGCCGTTTGAGCAGGATTGGTTCAGCCAAAGAGGTATTGATACTACCTTTGTGGGCAATCCGCTGCTCGATGAGTTGCAGGCTGATTTGCACAGCTACAGAAAAGACTATGTGGATTTTGAGCTCGAAAACCTGCGGTTGGTCCTGTTGCCGGGCTCACGGGCGGCTGAGATCGACTCGCTCTGGCGCCCAATGCAGCGGATTGCACTGCGGCTAAAGCAGAAGCATGCTGGCGCTGCATTTACCGCTGTAGCTGTAGATGCCGAGCGAGAACAAGTCCTAAGAAAAGCGGAGTTGCCGGACTTCGAGTGCCAATATACTATTCGCTCGGTTAGCCAGGCCGCTCATGCCGCGGATTTTGCCCTTGTGGCCAGCGGTAGCGCCACGGTTCAGGTGGCAGCAGCGGGCTGCCCGATGGTAGTAATGTACCAATCGAGCAAGGTCCTGTGGCATTTAGTGGGGCGGTGGCTGGTGAAAACGCAATACCTGTCGCTGGTCAACATACTGGCCGGCAGGGAAATGGTGCCGGAATTTATGCCATACTTTAGCTCGATTGAACCGATTGTGCAGAGCATTGAGCAGCTCTTAGAGGATAATAGCAAGCTGGCACAGGTCAGTGGCGAATTGATCGAGTTACTGGAGCCTTTGGCCCAGAAAAAGGCCGGCGAAGAAGTCGCAAAGATAGTCCTTGAAATGCTGGGCTGAGTGTCGGCATGAGAACCAATCTGGTGGAGGGAAGGTTTACGCAAATTAACATGGGGTGGAACTGCAATTATTTGGATTTAGGGGAAATTGGAGTTTTTTCGGATTTTTGCTGGGAGGATTGTGCCATTTAATTGTTACAGGTTGCCCAGATTAACGGATTTTTGGTGAACAGTGCGGATTTTACGTAAACATGGGTAACATAGTTAGATTCGGCTAAAAGATGGGACTAAAAAAAGCGTGCAAAAACGCGCACAAATTGGTATGAAATTAACAAAAATTCGCAAAAGGGCGCGCTTTTTTACCAGAAATTGGCAGAAATTTGACACTTTTTCAAATTAACATTTTGTTGGTTTAGGGGAAATAGAGAATCCTATAGCCGGTGGGTCGGGGCCCGTGACTGGCAGGAGTATATGCGTGAATGCGTAGGTCAGACGGGAGAAGGGAAAAGGGAGAAGGGAAAAGGGAGAAGTGATTTTACGGGCTGGGGCGGGATTTTTTTGTTGGCTTTGTGGCAATTGCGACCATAATAGAACTAACAACGGCGGAATCGACAGCATTGATCCGGGCATAAGGACTGCCCAAATGAAGTGCAGGAGAGAATAAAACACGAAGCACGGAGTCTGAAGCAGGAGAGGCTTGGGATGTTATGCGGAAACGATATGAACATTGTTATGCATTTATGATAGGGGTGGCGAGATGCAAAAGACAGTAGTATCGATACTCTGTTGGCTCATACTCATAGGCTCGGGATGCGCGAGCGAGTCGGCACGTGTGGATACCGGCAGTCCGGAGGGCAGTCAGGCAGTGATAGTACACCTTGAAAGCAGACGTGAGGTGGTTAGCATTATGTCTGGCTACGAAGGGCTCATCTACACAGTGAGGACAAAGGGCGGCAGGATACTTGGACAACACCTCTCTGAGCAAGAGCTACAAGTGAAGTTGCCGGACATTTACCATTTTCTGAAAACGTCATACGCGGACGACGGAAGAAGCGTCGTAGTCTGGGCCGGCATGTGATGAAGCGGCAACGTCGTCGTTTGTAAAGGACCAGTAGCGACTTCGGGCAGAGGGGTGTTATACTGACAATCAGAGAGTTCTAGAGTTCTATACGGAAGGCATATATAGAGATCGTTGTGCAGCCTATATGATCGGCCCCGATAGTGCAGCCAAACATGCTCGCGATCAATCAGCTATCAAGATGGCTTGGAACGCATGATCGCCGCATTCGTTAGGAATTTTGCATGCAACGAATCATCCGAAAGCTTGATGAGCTGAATGAAGTTGACCTGGCGCTTGAGCACGTACGAACGGGAACGATTGTACGGTTGCCGTTCCATTTATGTACTGGCTCGATCCTCCAGATTGTTGATCCAGAAAACGACCGCTTAGAAATCTGGCTGCGAAACAAGCTGAGTATTCCTCATGATGCCGCTATTCATGAAGCGTGGGTGAATCAAGGAATGAGCCAGATTGCACGATCATCCCCTGATGACTTTCTTACTGATGCCTTAATCATCAACCACCATCCTGAACTCAGGCCGGGCGAGTTCGAAGCCATTAGAACGGGAAAACATGGAGCGATTGGTTTTGCGTCGCCTCAAAATCCCGGATTTCGGTTTCTTAATGAGGTGGTCGCGGCGCATCAAATGATACGGCTCGGTCCATTTCTCTCCGGCATGGGGGTGTTGTGGCCGAGAATGCTCACTGAACGCGAGGCGTTCGAGCGTATACTCGTCGACGTTGTTCTGCTCGCCGATCCTGACCGCACCATCGATAGCCAGGACGTTCTTAGGTTGTTTGATAACGTGGATCAGTTGGCCCTCAGGCTGGGGGGCGGCGGGATGGGTGACCTGCGCGACTATTCGAGCGAACAGTTGTCAGCAATGGAAGTTGCAGTCTGCAAGATCAGGAATCACGCGTTCTACGAAATAAAGACGAGGGCTATTGCTGCGATGTTGGCTGGCGATTCGATTGTCGCAATCGTTCTTGCGTGCGCTGCACTTGAAGGCGCACACGGGGCTTTCATGAGACTTGCGCTGCGGGACAAGGTCCCGGGAGACTGCGGGAAGTTCAAGAAGTTTGTGAATGATTTGCTCCGGGAGCAGGGGTTTTACTCGCTTGTTCAACTCTCTGTACGTGTGCTTATGAAGAAGGAAGAACGCCCCACGGAAGATGAACTCAAGCTGTGCCTGAACGGAGTGACCATCCGAAATGCGATCATGCATGCCGGTATTAGGGCATCAGGCAAATACAGGATTCGTGAATTCACACGGTCGCAAACAAACGAGGGGTACGGAGGGATTATGGCGGTATATAGAGCTTTTGAAGCCGCCGTTGAAGCTCGAGACAAATCGTAGTGAGCGAGTAACCCGCGATCAGACCATTGAGCCTGCGTCAAAATGACCGAACCAGTGGCTGCATTCGGATTGCTTGCAGCGCTGCCTCGCTTTCGGCAGCCCGTGAGTCATAGCGTTGAATAGCGCATTGAGAATGCGCCAGGGGAGTTTCTCGAGAGCATTTGGCCTGAGCGCGGCGGCTGCCAGGATCTTCTGCTGCCGATGGGTCTGGGCGGATTGACCGGTGTTGGCTTGCGAAATTCCGCGATTCGCAGTTGACAAGTGGCTCATGATGTGATACTTTTCGGCCAGCGAAAAAGGGATGCGATACTCCAACGACGCACAGAGAGAGCGAAGCTATGTTGCTATGGGATTACTTAGGGACTTGGGGCAGCGGCGTGTTATACTGACGCTCGGAGAGGTCTGGAGTCTTATACGAAAGGCATATAAACATTGTTGGCATCGTCAAATTTGGCGACAGATATGGAACAGCAGGATTGAGAGAGCAGTGAAAGGCCGAAGTTAAGGCGGGAGTTTTCAGGATGGCTGATGGCCTTATGGGCGGAAAAGAGTACTGCCTATGGGACAGGCCCCTATGGGGCGAGCGGACACCTTTAATTTTCCCGTGTTTGATTGAGACGCACCTAGCGGGTCGCTCATGACCACCTGCGTTGTACCACAACTCTTCTAAAGCGATAAATGTCAAAAAGACGTAAGAATAAAAACAAACGCAGAGCTATTAAACGAAAAAGCAAGTCTAGTAGTTCTAAGGGCACCAAGACGGAAAAAGTATCCCGTTCAAAAAAATGGGCTCCCAAGAAGATCATTTCTATGCTGCTTGGCGTGATTGGGGTCGTAAGTGGTATATTTGGCATTTGGATAGTATTAGCACCAAAGGTGTCGGTACAACCCGGTGTTGCTCTTGATCCAAACAAGCCAGCATTCACGACGTTTACTATTCATAATCAAGGCTATGTTCCTGTCTATAATGTAAAATTGGCTAATTCTGTTAGGTATCTCGGATACCCAGGCAATACTCATGTCATTGGGGTTGGTGATTATACAAATAGGTTCAGCAATCCAAAACATATAGCGAGTAAACTCTCGCGGGATGAACAATACTCAGAGTTGCTGGCTCTGAGTGGTTTAAAAAACAATAATTTCCAGAATGCTGATATAGCAATTGTGTTGACATACAAGTGGTTATGGCAACGTCAGTCGCTACACCGTTTTGTTTCAAAACAAGGCAAAGATGGGCAATGGCATTGGCTGCCTCAGCCAATTGAAAAATAGGTCATCCGATTTTAGTGTAAAGTATAACAAGCTGAGAAAATAGGGTCAGCCACCTATTAATAGCTGGGAACAGTTCACAGAAAACGGTGAGTGTGCCCAATAAGCCTGCGACCTCAGGGGAAACAGCTTTGGAGTAAAGGAGCGAATGAGATGGCAGATGAGACAAAACCCAAGGCACCGTCACCACCTCTCGTCTTCATCAGTCACGACACGCGAGACACTGAACTTGCAGCGCACTTCAGAAATCTACTGTTTAATGTCAGTTCCGGATTGCTCAAGTCGTTCTATTCGTCTGACAAGAAAGTGATGCATGGAATCGAGTATGGAGTAGAGTGGTATCAGACAGTTATGAAAAAACTTTGCTCTGCCTCAGATATAGTCTGCCTTTTGACTGAACGTAGTCTCGGACGGCCCTGGATTCTGTATGAGGCCGGGTTCGCCAAAGGGAGATCGGATGTGCCGATTATTGGCCTGGCTCTCGGCATCCCCTTGAGCAAAACAAGTACCGGACCGTTCGGTCAATTCCAGAATTGCGGCGATGATGTTGAGTCTCTCACTAAACTTGTGACGCAGCTTACCCAACGAATCCCCGGAATGACACCCGATCCTGGCATCGTCAAAGGGCAAGTCGAGGCATTCAAAGCCGGGGTAGACGTCGTCATCAAGAAACTTGCTGGGGTAGGCGGACCTGAACAAGAAGGTAAGTCAGAGAAAGGGGGTACGTCTAAGATTCTTTCAGATGTAGCAGCTGCAATACTTGATGTCTTCCGCCAGCGTGATGAATCTGAACTGTGGATGAAACAAGACATTATTCGCAGCTTGAGCTTCACAACGATTTCAGTTGAATCTGGATGTGACGAATTGGTTGATGCCAATATGCTTATGATTTCCGGCACAAATGGATTCCAAGACGATTTCTCATACGAACTTCTTCCCGCAGGTAGGAAGTACATCGTAGACAATATGTGAGTCGGGAGAATTAAAGGTGTCCGGTACTTTTTCCAAATGATTTGGAGTCGTGTTTTATGAAATCAGGTTTTAACTATCAGCATGGGCAAAAATTCCCTTGGGGACAGGTTGCCCATCCTACTCGGTTAGAAGAGCGTTGCTGTGCCTAATATCTTAGCAGTTGTGTTTTGGGGCCGCGTTTTATGAAATCAGGTTTGAGTGCAGTTCGGATTACGTTACATTATCGGCATGGGCAAAAATTCCCCTGGGGACAGGTTGCCCATCCTACTCACTTTTTTCGCACTTCTAAAAGAATGAATTGACATCTGACGACAATGTAGTTACATTGTAAATATGGCTAATATACACTTTGAATGGAATCCGACAAAGGCCAGGGCTAATTTAAAGAAGCATGGAATCACTTTTGAAGAGGCTGCGACAGTCTTCTTTGATGACCGCGCAATAGAGTTTTATGACGACAGCCATTCGGAATGGGAAGACCGTATGCTGCTTCTCGGTCTTAGCGCCAGACTCCGGCTTTTGCTTGTTTGTCATTGCTACAGAGAAAGTGACTCAATAATCCGGATTATTTCAGCCCGTAAAGCTACCAAGAATGAGTCAAGAGTATATCACAGGTGATAATATGAAAAAGGAATACGATCTGACCAAATTTAAATCTCGTCCTAATCCTTATGCCAAACGTCTAAAAAAACAAGTTACATTGCGCATTCGACCGGACGTTATAGAGTATTTCAAGGATATGGCCGAAGAGAGGGGCATCCCATACCAGAGCCTTATCAATCTCTATTTACACGATTGCATGGCCTCCAATCGCAAGCTGTCCATGAAATGGGCAACAGGCTGAGCAGGTCGGTCACAACAAAGGACTACATCGGGAGTAATGAAAGGTGTCGTGCAATTTGGAGCCGTGTTTTATGAAGTCAGGTTTGAGTCCAGTTCGGATGACGTTACATTATCAGCATTCCCTTGGGGACACCTTACAGCGGGGCAAACGAGTCCCTTGGGGACAGGTCCCTTGGGGACGAGTGGCCCATCCTACTGGCTTTCTGCTGCTTTTGGCATTTTTTCTTGTGCCGGTGGCCTGGCCACAAGTGGTGTGTGAGAGTCGCACGCCGGAGGGTGAGAAGGTGTTGGGCTATCTTAAAGGGCTGGGAAACGGGCGTTATATGTTCGGGCAGATGGCCACCTGGGTGCATAATGAGAATCCGGACATGGATCATCCCAGCAATTGGCTCAAGAAGGTATACGATCACACGGGGAAGATGCCCCGGTATGGATGCGTAACATACGATTTTGACGACGATCCTTTTCCCGATTCGGCATGGAACAACGGCGTCAAGGAGATGTGGGATCGCGGCTTGATTGTGGGCGTATTTACGTTCTATGCCAATCCGTCAGGGAGATCGTGGAACGGTCCGGTTGATATCGATCGGATACTTGCCGCCGGCGATAATCCGACCAAGAAAAACTTCTACAAACAGATGGACAGGATGGCCGGAAATTTGCAGTGGTTGAAGGAGCAGGGAATAGCCGTTGTTTATACGCCCTTTGTGGAAAGTGATGACAGGAACAAGTGGCACGCCAAGGAGGGACCTGAAAACATCATCAAGCTCTATCGCGTGGTTCACGACTACTTCACCAAGGACAAGGGCCTCGACAATATCATCTGGGCCTATCATACCACCGCCAATTACGGTGCACTGGAGAAGTATTATCCGGGCGATGCATACGTGGATGTTCTGGGCAAATCGGCATACGGCACCGGTTTGAATTTTTCCGAGTACACGTGGGGCGTCGAAAAGAAGAAAACGGCCGGCAAGGTGATCTGGTGGTCGGAATTAGGGATCCGTGGACGGTCGGACCCGCCGAGGGATTGCCTGGACGTGGTTAGAAAGCTGGAAGCGAGTTATCCCGAACTGGCGGGATTTGTCTTTTGGAGTGACAATGGGCATTATAATGTGATCGGCAACGACAACGGACCTGAGCTCATGGCGCATGCAAAGATTGTCACCCTGGAGGCAAAATAGGTATCGAGGTGTCGGACGTATCTGGTTAGAATTAGAGGCGTCTGAGAACATGTCAAAAATCAAAGTGGAAAAATCAAAACCACATATCAAATTCCAAAAAGCGTGCGGTAGGATTTAGATCTCATTCGGCGCGAGATGCGTCGGCTGTGCTCGGGATGACAAACCGCCGGCCAGAGCGTGCGGAAACGTAGGGTAAGGGGATTAGTCTTGAGTGCTGAGTTTTTAGTTCTGAGTTGAGGTGGAAGGGGGCCGGTGCGGGGAGGTTGATTTGCGGGGGAGGTGCGTGTATTATCCCTGTCAATGAGTGAACGCAAGGCTGGAGTAGCCTAAGTGAATGAAGGCGCAAAGACTGGACGATTTGACATTTCGGCGACGTTTGCGTGCATCGGCACGCTGTCGTTTTGGTCGTTAGGGCCCATCTTCATTGAATACCTGACGGGGCATTTGGACTCGTGGACGCAGAACCTTCTTCGGTATTCGGTGGCGTGTCTGTTCTGGCTGCCTTTTCTCTTGTTTTCCATTAGGACGGGACGGTTTGATAGAAGGACCTGGCGGAGGGCTGTTCTGCCAGCGACGGCAAATGTCGTTATGCAGAGTCTGTGGGCTGGGGCGTTTTACTATATAGGCCCGGCGTTTATGGTCCTGCTGACAAAGACGAACATCATCTGGATAGCAGGCTTTTCGCTGATATTCTTTCCAGATGAGCGTGCGCTGGTCAAGAGCAAGCGCTTGTGGCTGGGCCTGGCGCTTTCAGCAGGCGGGGTCATCGGGGTGATATGTTTCAAGAAAGATTTTGCGGTGGCGGGGACTTTAACGGGCACAGTCATAGCTCTTGCGGCGGCGTTTATGTGGGGGGTGTACACGATTTCGGTGCGGATTGCATTTCGTGAGGTCGACTCCCGCAGCGGTTTTTCGGTGATAAGCATCTACACGGTAGGCGGGCTTTTTGTGCTTGCGCTACTGCGTGGCAGTCCGGGTGACTGCGTCAATATGAGCGCAAAGTCGTGGGCGGTTGTGGTTTTTTCGGGGGTGACGTGCATAGCATTAGCTCATGTGCTGTACTATGCGGCGATGAGGCGTATCGGGGCGACGATTCCTGCGCTTGTGATATTGGCGCAGCCATTCGGTGTTATTGCGATTTCAAGGGTGGTCTTTGGAGAATCGTTGAGTGTTCTGCAGTTAGCCTCGGGGGCTGTTCTGCTGGCAGGCTCGGCGCTTGCTATCTGGGCTCAGCAACATCTTCGACGTGTTGCGTGAGGGGTTCCGTTATCGCACGAGACTATGGCTTGCGTTTTCTTTGTGAGCGTTCCTTTTTTGGTTTGGCTGGGACATCAGGGACGTTTTTTTCGGGCAGCCACTTTGCGAGTCTGTTCTTGATGCGAGTGTACTCAGGGTCCTTTGCGAGGTTGTTCCATTCGAGCGGGTCGTTATTGTGGTCGTATAGCTCTTCGGTGCCGTCACTGTAACGAATGTATCGCCAGCGTTCGGAGCGTAGCGAATGGTTGTTTCTGCCATGCGTCGTGAGGGCTGGTCGGTCCCATTTTGCATTGGGGTCCTTGAGTAGCGGCAGGAGGCTTTTTCCTTGCAGCTCTTGTTTCGGGGCGAGATTGCATAGATCGATGAGTGTCGGATAGAGATCGAGCATGGTGACAGGGCGGGGGCATCGCTGGCCGGGCCGGGTGACGCCGGGCGCGACGACCATCAGCACGTTGTGCGTTGCCTCTTCCCAGAGGGCGAATTTTCGCCAGTGGAGTTTTTCGCCGAGGTGCCAGCCGTGGTCGCTCCAAAGTACGATGACAGTATTATCAGCATACGGACTCTTATCGAAAGCATCGATTACCCGGCCCACGCAGGTATCCACAAAGCTGATAGATGCGAGGTAGCCCTGGACGGCTTTTTGCCATTGCTTGTGCTCGATGACGTTCTTGTGGTCCCTTTCGGGCCTGGCAAATTGTCTGCCTATCGGGGGGACATCATCGAGGTCATTTTCGTTGACGTTGGGCAGAGTGACTTTATCCAAGGGGTACATATCGAAATATTTGGGTGGCACGTACCAGGGCAGATGAGGGCGGAAGAATCCGCAGCCGAGGAACAGCGGTTTGTCGTGCTTCTTGCGGAGTTCTCCGATCGCCCAGGTTGCGACTTTCGAGTCGCCCATCTCGTTGTCTGGGACGTCCACGGGGCCCCAGTCGAAGTGTGACGTATTCGGGATGCCGTTTAGGGGTCGATTCGGCGGCATAGGGTCTTCGGGCTTGTTCTTTTGCTGAGATGGGAAATAGTCGTGCCAGGAGGGCGGGTCTGGGAAGGCTCCGTGGTATATTTTTCCGCCTCCAATGGCGTGGTAGCCGTGAGCCATAAAGTGCTGCGGTATGGTGACGGCGCTGCTGAGGGCAGGTGACTTTCTCCAGGGCTGTGGATTGTGATAGACGCCGGAGGTTGAGGGCGGAATTCCCGTCATAAGACTGGCTCTTGAAGGGTTGCAGGCCGGTGCTGAGCAGTGCGCGTTAGTAAAGAGGACGCCTCGCTGGGCGAGACGGTCAAGGTTTGGGGTTTTGACATCGGGATGGCCGCCGAGACAGCCAATCCAATCATTCAAATCATCGATCGCAATGAAGAGCACGTTGGGTTTGTTTTTTGTCAGGTTAGCGGAAAGAGTAAGATGCGGCATCGCAAGTGTCGTTGCACCGGCTGCCGTTAGCTTTAAGAAATCGCGGCGATTCATAGAACACCTCATATTTGACTACCGTACTTATCGAACGACAGATGCGTTGTAGTTTAGTGAGCGACTTAAGGGCTGTCAAGCTCAGAGGTTGTTCGCTTATCCTGGGACATTCTTTTCAGGTGTTCTTCGATGTTTGCCAGCCTGGCGTTAATCTGGAGTATGGTCAAGGTTCTCGATGTGGAGTAGAGCAGGTACGTAAGTAGAACAGCGATTATGATCAGCGCCACCAGCCCTGTGTCTGAGAAACGTATGAGCCAGAATTCGTCGCTGGTAAGAACGCCATTGACGTTGTTCTTTAACAAGAGGGCCTTCAAATTGTGCATGGCCACAGCATACAGGATTGCAATCAGCCAGCCTATTGCCGCAATCCACTTGAGCTTTCTGAGCCGGGCTTTATGCCTTTCGATGATTTTGCCTGCCGAATTGACGCTTGTATCGGCCGCTTCTGGGGAATCCTTATCCATTTGTTTGAGAAGCTCTTCTTTCAGGTCTTTAGCTGTCATCATCTTCATTTCTCCAATTCTCTTTTGAGAGCGAGTTTGGCGTAATGGATTCTGGATTTGACGGTGCCTGAGCTGCAGTTCAGCACCTCTGCCATATGTTGATATGACATCTGTTCCAGGAAACGCAACATCAGAACCTCTCGGTGCTCGGGCCGTAGCGTTTTCAAACATTGATGGACTCTGGCTGCGTCTTCCGGAGAGAAAACGTCGGCGTCAACGTTATCCGGAACAGGGATATTTTCGTTGAGTTCAGCAAACTTTCTTTTTCTTCTGAATTGCTGATAGACTTTGTTGCGTGCGATGCGGTAGAGCCATGCGGTGAATGCATCGACTTTCTTGAGACCGGATATCCGCCTGATAACAGTTAGCCAGGTTTCTTGAAAGATGTCTTCTGTCATTTCGGGATTCTCTGACAAGTTACTTATGAAATAGCGCAGAGGTCTTTGGTGTCTCTCAATGAGCTCGGCTAAGGCATCCCTGTCACCAATCTGGCAGCGAAGCAGCAAGACTTGCTCTATCAGTTGCTCAGTTGAGTTCATGTGCCGGCCTCAACCTATACAGATGCGCTTTGGAGCGACAAGTTCAACAAATGCGGGACTTTTCTTGTCTTTTGCCCGAAGACGTGCAACTTTTCGAGCAGGCTGCTAAGCCGATTCAAGAAGCATCTTCCAGCGTTTGATATGGCTGTGTTCGTCAGCTTCATCCTTTTCGATTACTTTGCGAGAATCTTCGTCCCAATCGATCGTGCTTAGGAGCTCGGCATAGTGGTGGACGGCCTTTGTCTCGACCCAGATACCGGTTTTCAGGATTGCATTTGTACCGAGCAATCGAGAGCCGAAGCCAAATATGAAACCGACGATCCAATACGCCCATCTGAGTTTGCCAGGTCTGAAGCCGTACTCAAGAAGCTTGACTTGGAAGTCCTGGTAGTGTGTCATCTCGTTGCACATGGCAGCGATTAGCTGACGGTTGAGCTCACTGGGCTCTTTGGTAATCTGGAACTTGTAGATATTGGCGGCCATCAGTTCGAGAGTATGCAGTGTGAGCAGTCCCTTTTTGATGGTACCTATTCTGTCTTCGGGCATTCCATCGCCTCGCAGCTTGACATCTTCATTGCGCAGCGGGGGCCGGATTATGGAGATGTCATAGTCGCTCTTTTGTTGTGGCTGGCGCTCATTCGTTTCCATCTTCTCAAATGCCTCTTTTTAGATTCAGAGTTCAGATCTCTATGTAGTGACTGTAATTATCCGATGGAGGCGTGGATTTGTCAAATAGGGAGCAACGATAGTCTTCCTTTGCGATTTACGATTTGTGCACTTGCATGCTGTGAATTCCTGTTTTCATTATCATTGTTCTCAGGGAAGGACTGTATATGACATGGGACTTGAGGTTCTTAAAGAATATGTTTGTTCTCAGTCGTCTGGTTTTCTGATAGTAACGTTTCTCGAAGCCATTCGGTGTCTGGCGCAACACTTGTGCTAAAATGAGCGCGCTTTTGAAGGCATAGCTTATTCCTTCGGCGGAGCTGGGGCTTATTAAGCCTGCTGCCTCGCCGATTAGTGCAAGGCCCTTTGTACCAGTAGATATCTGGCGTGTACTTAGAGGGCGGAGGATAAAGGCTCCTTTTCTGCGAATGGTCTTTCCAAACTGGAATCCGTAATCTCCTAACCTATTCTTAAGTAGTTCAAATTTGCCAGCTACATCGCGCCTTGGATGAAGTGCGGCCCCAATAATCAAGTGATCTTCCTTGGGAATAGTCCAACAATAATAGTCGGTGATTTCCGGGTCGAATATTGTGGAGAAGTACGGCAATTTGGCGTTTGCCTCGACCCACTCCTGCACTGCGAAATATGTTCTGGGACGTGGGTGATTTGGGAGGGCCTGTTTGCGAACGGCGGATGCTGCGCCGTCAGCTCCAACGAGAATTTTTGCGTGCTGGGTACAGTCTGTGTTGTCGCGGATGAGGCTCAGCTTAAAGAGGCCCTTCTCTGATTCGTAGGATTTGAATCGGCAGCCAAGTTGTATATCGACATCGGGTGGGATCATAGACAGGAGCCAGCTATCAAATTTCTGGCGGTTCATGTTGATGTAATATCTTTGATAATATCTCTCTCTACGGCATTTCACATCGATGGCGCGGACAACGAAGAGCTGAGGGTCAACGAGCACGCTTTTTGGCAGGCCCAGTCCCATTCTGGAGAGCATTGCTTGGGCATCTGGAGCCAAAAGTCCGCCGCAGCACTTTGTGGATGAATTGCCTGGGGGAGCGCTTGTTAGCTGCCTCTTGTCAATTAGCAAGACCTTATAATGACCTGCGAGCAGGCGGGCGAGGGTAGCACCAGCAGGACCAGCACCTATGATAGCTACATCATATAGCACAAGAACTTCTCACCTTCAAATAGAGCAAAAATCCAAACATCAGTGCAAGCGGTGATTGTGCGGCAGATGTACGGATTTGTCAAATGGAGCATTTATTGAATCGCCGGTAAATGACAAAAAACTTGCGAAAGGAGAGGCTGGTAGTTATCCTATTGGATTCGTTTTGTGGTCGAAATTGTATTGCAGGAATCTGATTACGGGAAATTGGCGATGAGTTTATCTGTGAAAAATCCGGGTCTATCGGAACTTGATGAGGTTTGTGTCCAAACGATTCGGTTTCTTTCCGTGGAAGCCGTACAAAAGGCGAATTCGGGTCATCCTGGTATGCCGATGGGGATGGCGCCGGCGGCGTACGTGCTGTGGGCAAGGCACCTGAAGCATAATCCGTCGAATCCGCGATGGCATAATCGTGACCGTTTTGTTTTGTCGGCAGGTCACGGTAGTACTCTGCTTTATTCTCTGCTGTACTTGACCGGGTACGGGATAAGCCTGGAGGAACTGAAGAACTTTCGGCAGTGGGGCAGCAGGACGCCCGGTCATCCGGAGTATGATCCGGAGCATGGAGTTGAAGTCACGACCGGGCCGCTGGGACAAGGGGTTTCCAACGCTGTTGGCATGGCAATAGCGCAGAAGTATCTGGCGAACTATTTCAACCGGGATGGTTTTGCCGTGATCGACTATAAAATCTATTGTTTAGCAAGTGACGGTGATTTGGAGGAAGGGGTAGCTTCGGAAGCCAGCTCGCTGGCGGGACATTTAGGCCTGGATAACCTGATTGTCATTTACGATGACAATCACATAAGTATCGATGGGCCTACGGAGCTTGCATTTACGGAAGACAGGGCCAAGCGTTTTGAGGCATACGGCTGGCACGTTCAAGTAGTGGGCGGGGACGGCAACGATATGGCTGCATTCGAGAAGGCTCTGGAGAATGCGAAGAAAGAGGAGGGCCGGCCATCGATTATCAACCTGCGGACACATATCGCTTACGGTAGTCCGAATTTTCAGGATAAGGCCAAGGCGCACGGAGCTCCTCTGGGCGAGGACGAGATTAAATTGATTAAAGAGAGGATCGGGTGGGACCCGGAGAAGAGCTTCGATGTCCCTGCGGAGGCGCTGACTCACATGCGAAAGGCGGTCGAGAAGGGTAAAGAAGCAGAAGCTGCGTGGGATAAGATGTTTGCCGATTATGCCAAGAAGTATCCGGAGCCGGCTCGGCAGTTTCGTGATGCTGCTGCGGGGAAGCTCTCGGTGGACCTTGATGAGATTCTGCCGAAGTTTGAGGCGGGTAGCTCTATCGCGACGCGCAAGGCCTCGGGGAAGGTGCTGGATGCGGTGATGCCAAAGCTGCCCTTGGTCATGGGCGGCTCGGCGGATTTGACGCCTTCCAATAATACGAACTTTGTGGGGGCGGAAGATTTCCAGAAGGATGTGCGGGGCGGCAGGTATTTGCGGTACGGTATAAGAGAACACGCGATGGGCGCGATAATGAATGGGATTTCCGTGAGTGGTTTGGCCAGGGCGTACGGCGGGACGTTCTTGGTGTTCTCGGATTATATGCGTGGTGCGGTTCGCGTGGCGGCACTTTCGAAGTACCCGACGATATTTGTGTTTACACACGACAGTATCGGTATCGGCGAGGATGGGCCGACGCATCAGCCGGTCGAGCATATTGCGGCTCTTCGGGCGATGCCGAACTTGATCGTGATTCGTCCGGCTGATGCTAACGAGACTGTGCAGGCGTGGAAGTTTGCGCTTCAGTATCGGGATGGTCCGGTGGCACTGCTTTTTACGCGGCAAGGGCTGCCGATTCTGGATCAGGCCAAATATGGTTCTGCGGAAAACCTCAGTAAGGGCGCTTACGTTCTGGTTGGGGTGGATAAGCCTGACGTGCTGCTTTTGGCGACCGGGTCGGAGGTTTCGGTCGCGTTGTGTGCGGCTGAGGGGCTAGCAAAGGAGGGGATAAAAGCGCGGGTGGTTAGTATGCCTTGCTGGGAGCTGTTCGAAAAACAGCAGCAACAATATAGAGATTCGGTTATTCCGCCCGATGTTAAAGCGAGGGTGGGTATTGAAGCGGGGGTCGAATTGGGGTGGCACAAGTGGTTAGGACAGAAGGGAGTCTTCATCGGGATGTCGTCCTTTGGTGCGTCTGCACCAGGTAAAGTCTGCTTCGAAAGGTTCGGCATAACGGTAGACAACGTTATAGAAGCGGCGAAAAAGTCGATAGTGGATACTTGATAGAATTGATTAGAGGAGATTCTTCGCTCCACGTTGTTTCGCGTCTGAGGGGCAAGCCCCCCAATGAGGTAGGGGCAAGCCCCCCAATGAGGTAGGGGCAAGCCCCCCAATGAGGTAGGGGCAAGCCCCCCAATCAGGTAGGGGCAAGCCCCCCAATCAGGTAGGGGCAAGCTCAGAATGACATTCTTGCTTGGCTGGACTCTGCATGACAAAAGGGGGGCCGCGCCAAAAACATCCTCGCTTGAAAGGTTTTGATGGGTTATAGTGTGGTTTCAGTGTAAGGGCCTATGGACCTTAGACGGGACAAGACGGTTTCGGAGATAATCTCCCGGCTGGGCAAGCCCGATAAGGGGGCGGTCAAGGTCGAGGGGACATGGGGGTCGTTTGCGCGCCTGCTGGTGGCACATATATCGAAGGCGCTTGGTCGGCCGATTCTCTGCGTTTGTCCGCATATTGACGATGCCGACAAGGCCGTGGATGATCTGCATACGTTCGGGGCTGAAGATATCGAGGCTCTTGCAGCATGGGAGGGCGAGGAGGAACTGGTAGACGCTACGGATGAGACCAGGGCCCAAAGGCTTAAGCTCGTATCTCGTATCTCACATCTGGTATCTCATTCGGTTTCGGATAGACTCATTATTCCGGCCCCGGTACAGGCGCTTTGTCAGCCGATACCGAAGCCGCAAGCATTGGAGGACAGCTGCCTTCGATTGGAGATAGACAAAGCGATGTCGCCGGAGCAGGTTGTTGAGTGGCTGGTAGACAATAGCTTTGAGCGTGTGGAGCGAGTTGATTTGCCGGGTCAGTTTGCCCGCAGAGGAGGGATTGTTGACATCTACGCGCCGCTGATTAACGAAAAGGTAATCAGATTGGCACGTGAGCAGACCAGCGACGGTGAGTCTGTGGATTCCCGCCTCCGCGGCGATGACAAAGGTGGAGTGATTCAGGGTAACAGGCTGGAGAGCGTGTCATCAGGAAGTGCTGAGGCGATTAGGGTGGAATTTTTTGGTGACACTGTAGAGAGTATCCGTGAAATTAATCTTGATACTCAGCGTTCGAGCCAGCAGATAGAGAGTGTCAATATTGTTTCGACGGTTTGTGGAGGGGCAAGCGAGGGCAGAGAGCTCTTTGTGAATATCCTGCCGGAAGACACTATCGTAGTCTTTGAGGAGCCGAGTGACATTGAAGAAGTAGCGAATGTGTTTCTGGATAGGGTCGAGGGGGCGAGTCGGCTTTATAGCTGGGCTGATATATATGAAGCTGCGGAGAGATTTACGCAGCTACATATATGCAGGTTTGCCACGGCTGAGCCGGGGGACTTTCTCAAGGTGAATGTAAGGAGTGTGCAGCAGTTTGAGCGGAAGGCGACATCCTTGTGGGCGGGGCATAAGGCAGCACTGGAGGAATTAGTGGAAGAGGCGAAGCAGGGCAAAAAGGTGCTGCTTTACTGCGAGAGTCCGGCTGAGGTCACGCGGGTGGGCGAGATTGTGAGGGAGGTTAACAGGAAGATTCCGGCGAATTTTGAGCTGCCTTTGGGATTTATTCATCAGGGCTTTGTCATTAATTCCGTTGATACGATTGTAACAAGTCATCACGAGCTGTTTGGGCAATACGCGCTGCGGAGAAGAGGCAGACCAATGCGGGCAGCGGCGCCAGTTGATAGTCTCTCTGATCTGCAGCAAGGTGACTATGTTGTGCACGCTTCGTATGGCATTGGCAAGTTTTTGGGGATAAACGCGATACAAGAGAAGGGCGGTACGAGTGAGTACCTTACTATTGAGTATGCGGACGGAGTCAAGATACAGGTTTCGGTGCGCAATATTGCGCTGGTCCAGAAGTACATAGGGACAAGCCCAAAACGGCCGAAGCTGAGCAAGGTCGGCTCGAAAAGATGGCAAAAACAGAAAGAAAAGGTTGCTCGCTCTGTGCGTGACCTGGCGGCAGAATTACTTGAGGTTCAGGCGAGGCGTCAGACGATGGGCGGCATTGAGTTTGCGGAGGACTCAAACTGGCAGGCTGAATTTGAAGAGTCTTTCCCTTATCAGGAGACGCCGGATCAAATAACAGCCGCTGAACATATCAAGGGGGATATGCAGGAATCGGTGGCGATGGACAGACTGCTGTGTGGTGACGTGGGCTACGGCAAGACGGAACTTGCGATGCGTGCCGCGTTTAAGGCGGTCGAGAACGGCAGGCAGGTTACGGTGCTTGTGCCGACGACGGTGCTGTGTGTTCAGCACGGCAGGACTTTTACCGAACGGTTTGCAGATTTTCCGATTTGCATCGAGGTTCTGAACCGGTTCAAGACGCCAAAGCAGGCAAGGGACATAGTTGCGCGAGCTAAGGCGGGAAGAGTTGACATACTGATCGGGACGCATCGGCTTTTGAGCGGTGACGTGGGATTCAAAGATTTGGGGCTCTTGATAATTGATGAGGAGCAGCGGTTTGGAGTCGAACATAAAGAACGTCTCAAGAAGCTGCGCGTGAATGTTGACGTTCTTACGATGACGGCTACGCCGATTCCACGGACGCTGCACATGTCACTTTTGGGCTTACGTGACATAAGCTCTCTTGCGACGCCGCCGTTGGACAGGCGGAGCATAGTGACAAGCGTGACTCCGTACAATAAAGAGCTTATCAGAAAGGCAATTTATCGCGAATTGAATCGTCAGGGACAGGTATTTTTTCTGCATAACAGGGTTAAGACGATTGAGAAGAAGGCCTGGGAGATTCAAAAGCTGGTTAGCGATGCGAAAGTCACTATCGCACATGGGCAGATGCCAAAGAGCGAACTCGAGACGGCGATGATAGACTTTGTGCTGGGCGAAACGGACGTGCTTGTGTGTACGACAATTATTGAATCCGGGCTGGATATTCCGAACGCAAACACGATTTTCATAAACGATGCGGACAGGTTCGGGCTGGCGGAGATGCATCAGCTCCGGGGCAGGGTCGGCAGATACAAGCATCGGGCGTATGCGTATATGCTGCTCCCGGTTTCAAGGCCGATTACGCCGACGGCGGCAAAGCGATTAAAAGCTATCGAAGAATATTCGCATTTGGGGGCGGGCTTCAGGATCGCATTGCGGGACTTGGAGATTCGAGGGGCGGGTAATATATTAGGGCCTGAGCAATCGGGGCATATTCAGATGGTGGGTTATCAGATGTATTGCGAGCTGCTGGCAAATGCAGTCAAGCAATTGAAGAACGAGCCGGCGGAGGCGATACCGACGGTGGTTGTCGATCTGGGATTTGCCACGTATATACCGAAGAACTACCTCCCTCTCGACAGGCACCGGATGGATGTTTATCGCAAGATTGCCATTGCAAGGAGCGGCGAGGATTTGAAGCAGATAGAAAGTGAATTGGCCGATGTCTATGGGCCGGTGCCGGACGAGGTCACACTGCTGCTGGAATTAGCTGATTTGCGAATTGCGGCGAGCAAGTGGGATGTAAAAAGCATAGTCGCTTCCGGAGAGGATTTGGTGTGTTCGTTTGCAAGAGAGCCGGACGTCAAAGCCAATGCTCTATTTGCAAAAGTGTCGGGGAAGATTAGGATGCCCGAGCCCAAGACGGTATACTTGCGTCTGCCAAAGAATTACTTTGAGCCGAGAACACTGATGACCGTGCTGCGAAAGGCTCTTAACCGCTGATTTCGGCGAGAGCGCAGAGGAAAATAGGAATTAGAAGGGATGAAATGAGCGAGGGGAACGAACAAAAGAAGAAACAATTGGGTTCAGTAGTGGGACCCCGCCTTGCGGGAACCCAAGTCAGAGTACTCGCAGGTGTTTTGGTTGTCTTGGCACTTTCCTGTGTTCTGATAGCTGTCGTGCAAGATAGAATTCGAACGCATTCTTGGAGGCGGTCTTCCGGCACTGATCTGACGGGTCTGGGCAAGGCAATGCAGATTTACGGAAAGGATTCTGAGGGCAAGCTGCCTGCGGCCGGGCAGACAGGTGGATTGAAGCGGAAGGGAGTAAATTATCGAAGGCCGAGGGCTGAGGCGGATTTAGAGTATTGGCTCAAGAATATGGTCCTGTATCACCGTTTCACGGATAAAGAAGTAGCTGCCGGGACGGGGCTGACGGAGAAGGAAATTGTGGCGGCCAAGGATAGATTTAACATCCGGATAGACAATCGGCCAGAACGCAAGAAGGATGCGCCATTGCTGGTGCTGCCGTATCCGGGTGGGCGTCATCCGCGGATTGGATTCTTGGAGGGAGCGATCGATCCGCAGCGGGAGACGAAGTTTAGTGTGTTTACGCCTTGGGACCCGAAAAGCTACGTGGTTGTGGATGTGCCGGAGGCTATATGGTCGAACTTAGGGCTTACATATTTAGCTCATACACATATTGATACAGTATGGACCAAGCAGGGGATCGAACTTGCGAAGCTGGAATGGAATCGGCATCCGGACGGGAGGCTGGATATTGAGCGAGAGCTTCCTAATGGGATTGCGTTTGGCGTGAATGTCAAGCCGACGCGCGAGGCGGTGCGGATGGAGATGTGGCTTAAGAATGGGACGAAGCAGCGGCTGAGCGATTTGCGAATACAGATATGTGTGATGCCGAAGATGGCGGCGGGCTTTTCTGAGCAGAGCAACGAGAATAAGGTGTTCAGGGATCCTTACGCTGCCTGCCGAAGCAGCGACGGCAAACGATGGATTATTACCGGGTGGGAGAACTGCCACCGACCCTGGGGCAATGAGCGGTGCCCGTGCTTTCATTCGGACCCGAAGTTTCCTGATTTAGAGGCTGGTCAGACGCATCGGCTGCACGGGTGGCTGTCCTTTTATGAGGGAACAGATATTGAGGCCGAGTTCAGAAGGATCGAACAAACCGGCTTGTGGAAAATAGTAGATTCAGCAACAGAAGGCACAGAGCAGAAATCAGAAATAGAATAAAGGAAAAATGCGCAGTACAAATGCAAATGTAATCGAAGCAGAGAATAACACTCAGAACCAGAAGCCGAAAATGTACGCGCTGGCGATGGCTTCGGTGTTGCTTGGTGTTCTGGGCTTCCTACTCCTTGCCTCGAGAATCTTCATATTGATCTATCCCAACCGGGTAGAGGTGCTGGTTCAGAATATCATGGGCCTACTGGCGATTCTGGGTCTTATTCTTGCTCTAATTGCTCTTGCGTGGATTTCGCGATCGGCCGTAATATCAATGTCACTCGGCCTTTTGGGCTTTCTTTTAGGCACTTTGGCAGGCATGTTTCATCGGAGGCTCTGGACCAACTACACGTTCCAACGAATCACTGCTCTACTGGGAATTTGTGCTCTGATTTGTGGTGTTTTGATTGCGGTGCAAAGACTTGGACGCACCGCCAAGGCAAAAGGCCTTGTAATACAAGGCGCCTGCGCCCTTTTTTCAGTAGTGATGACAGGCGTGATCTTATCCTTTTGGCTGGCCTTGACTTACCATCCACCCTCATTCGTGCTGTGGTCGCCGGTTAGATTCAATCTATCCCGTCTTGGAAGGGCGATGTTAATCTACGCTCATAGAAATGGTCGATACCCAGAGCCAAATCAATGGTGTGACTTGCTTTTGAAAAGTGGCGAAGTGAAGCTGGAACACTTCGTTTATCCATCTTTCGAACTGCGCCGGCGGAGAGGATGGAAGAAATTGTTTTCGTGGCCCGCGCCGAAAAGCGGGCGGTGCCATTTTGCAATGAATCCCAACTGTAAGTTGAATTCACCACCGGATACTGTAATGTTGTTTGAGAGCAAAGAGGGCTGGAACAGATTCGGGGGTCCGGAACTTGTAACGACAAGGGGGCACGATGGACAATGGTGCATTATTCTGTACGCTGATACGCAGCAGCCTGCCACGAGACTGGAATGCGTTGGGCAATTAAACTGGGCAGGTGAGAAGAACAAGAATGGGCCAGCAGGATCAAAAAGCAACAATATTGAATGAGAAGGAGACCGGAAATGAGTAAGTGGAGTCGACGTAGTTTGGTGGTGGCTTTGGTGATACTTTCTACGGCAGGCGTGAGCTGGTCGGCGACTCAGAAGATCGAGCCACTCAAGATTGGTCAGAAAGCACCTGACTTTAATCTGCCGGGTGTCGATGGGCGAAACTACAAGCTGGCGGATTTTGCAAAGGCAGACATCCTCGTCGTAATCTTCACGTGCAATCACTGTCCAACGGCACAGGCGTACGAGGAGCGGATCAAGAAATTGGCGGCTGACTACAAGGACAAGGGTGTTGCGGTGGTTGCCATTTCGCCGAACGACCCCAGAGCGGTGCGGCTCGATGAATTGGGCTACTCTGACATGAGCGATTCGTTCGAGGAGATGAAGATTCGCGCAAGCGACATGGAGTTCAAATTTCCATATCTTTACGATGGAGACGCGCAAAGTGTTTCGCGAGCTTACGGTCCGGTTTCGACGCCGCATGTATTCATCTTCGACAAAGAACGCAAGCTGCGTTTTGTCGGGCGAATCGATAACGCAGAGAAGCTCGAACGAGTCAAATCCCACGATACTCGCAATGCGATTGAGGCGCTACTTGCAGGAAGAAAAATTCCCGTTGAGAACACCAGGACGTTCGGTTGCTCAATTAAGTGGTCGAGCAAGCGGGATTCTGTGAGAAAGGGCTTCGAGGTCTGGGCGAAGGAAAAGGTCACGCTCGAAACGATTGATCTGGATGGCGTTAGAGAACTTGCCAAGAATGACTCAGACAAGCTGCGATTAGTGAACGTTTGGGCGACATGGTGCGGGGCGTGTGTGATAGAATTCGAGGAGCTGATTGCCATTAACCGGATGTACAGGCGGCGGGATTTTGAGCTGATTACTATCAGCGGCGATTCAGCGGCGAGAAGAGACAGAGTGCTTTCGTTTCTCAAGAGCCGGCAAGCATCGTGCAAGAACTACCTGTTTGATTCCGAAGACAAATACGCGCTTATGGAAGCTTTGGACAAAGAATCGCTGGGCGGCATTCCGTATACGCTTCTGATCAAGCCTGGAGGCCAGATCATGTACCGCCGTTTGGGCCTGATAGACCCGCTCGAACTTAAGAAGGTGATTGTCGGACACCTTGGACGCTATTACGAATAGATGAGGGGGCGGGTACCGAACGAAGACGGATTCCGGAGAATAACAGATGGGCAGGAGATAGGTTATGTGGAGCAGGACAGGTAATATGGCAGTTGTGATCTTAGCGGGCGTATTGGTTGCAGATTGTTATGGTGGGCCTTCAAGCAAAGAAGGCAGGTCGCCGTTGGATGAGTTGCCGCCATATATGGAGCGAGTGACGCATTTTGGACAAAGGGCGGACTGGTCGCACGACGGCAAGCGCATTTTGTTTATCGAGAAGACGTTTGGTGACGTATATGAAGTGGAGCTTGAGACGGATATTATTCGTCCGATGACGCACCATTACTTCCACGAGGGGTACACGCGCGCATTGTATCTGGTCAATGGCGATATTCTGCTATCGGGGGCAAGGCAGTTTGATGCAAGAGACCCGTGGCCGAGCCGAAGTGAGAAAAATGCAGAGCTGTGGGTACTGAAGAAGGACCTCTCGGGTGCACCTGTGCCATTGGGCGAGAAGTGCTCCGAAGGCCCGGCGGTCTCACGTAAGCGCATGCACGTCGCGTGGACACAGGGCGGAGCGTTCTACCGGGGCGACATAGTCTACGTAAATGGCAAGCCTGAATTGGTGAACAAGAAGAAGATTTTAGACAGGCGGGATTTGGCTTTTGAGACGGGACTTGAGACACAGAACTTTCGGCCACCGGACGAAAAGGAGCTCATATTCAGCGCTTACGGCTATCAGGGCACAGAGGTTATGGGGCTGGATATCGAGACAGGCAAGGTAGTGAACTACTCGAAGGCCCCGGGTCAATACGATGAGCCTGAAGGTATCTTTCCTGACGGTAAGTATACGCTGGTCGAGTGCGACAAGCACGATACGAAGGGGACGCAACACGTGGACATTTACAAGCTGGCTCTGGACGGATCGGGCAGGACAGAGCGTCTGACATTTTTCGCGGACTATCGTGGCTACAAGTCTTCCAATCCTGTGGTGAGCGATGACGGCCGATATATGGCGTTTCAATTTGCCAAAATGGGCGACCCAGCCGGCGTGGGACGAGGCATTTTGATTCTTGATTTGAAGATGTATGAGAGGATGAAAGAATCCGCGGTCAAATAGGCCGGAGTGATACGGTTGAGGTCAGACCAATACAATGGGCCATGCAAAATCTTCTCGTCGTAGCTTGCTGACACGATCGAGGTGAGACTTTGGCCGAAACAGGTGTGAGGAACCTGCCTTCAGGATTGGAAAATAAGAATTGCAATCTCATGGATTTGCGTTTAGATTAGCTGGCTGTAATTGCCAACAGGAAGAAATAGCCTATTTTTATGGTATCGAGGAGCAAGTTATGGCCGATGGAGAGCCAACGCGTGAAGAAGCTTTGGCGCTTTTGAGAGAATACAACAAGAATGAAGGGCTGATTAAGCACGCAGTGGCAGTTGAGGGTGTGATGCGTTATTGTGCGCGAAAGCGTGGTGAGGATGATGAGAAATGGGGCGTGATAGGTCTGGTGCACGACCTGGACTACGAGCAATTTCCGGACCAGCATTGTCGTAAGACCAAGGAGATTCTTCGTTCGCACAATTGGCCTGATGATTACATCCACGCCATTGTGTCGCACGGCTGGGGTATATGTACGGACGTCGAGCCGCAAAGCGAGATGGAGAAAATACTCTACGCTATCGATGAACTTACCGGGCTGGTAGTAGCTACAGCATTGGTGCGGCCAAGCAAGAGCGTTATGGATATGAGGGTAAAATCCGTCAAAAAGAAATGGAAGGATAGGTCCTTCGCAGCGGGCGTGAATCGGGAGGTAATTGAAAAAGGCGCGGAGATGTTAGGCGTGGAATTGGGTGAACTTATGGAAGATACAATTATGGGCATGCGTGAGGTAGCCGACGAGATTGGTCTAAGGGGTAACCCGGAAATGTCGGGATAAGTCTCCTGGCTTCGAGGGGTTATTTTTGTGCGGGACCAGAGTGATGATGGGAGATTAAGTATGAAGAGAGAACAACTTGTCTTTGGTGCGATGGTGTGCATGTTTGCTCTATTGGTATTCCTTTTGTGGCAATTGGCCTTCATGCGTCTTTGGTTATATCACAGCCAGAATCGTAACCTCAGGCCGGCTGACTATGCAGTGCGTTTACTGACTGCGAACGAGTACGAACAGCTCATGGATCCCAATGTACGAGAGGTGGATGTTGCCGACGGGCCTCAGACGATTGTCAAGATAGGTGAGGCGGATTGGGAAGCGAGAGCGAAGTCAAGGTATAAATCTGCCTATAATGGAAAATACTATGTCGAGGTTACAACCAAAGGGGCAGCGCACGCCATGTGGTACCTTTATGACATTTTTGTGCCCGCTGTGATATTTTCGTTGGGAGCGTTGCTGTTTCTTGTGGCCTATCATTCTGTGGGAAAAAAACGGGAGAAGGCGGTAGAAACGTAATTTGGTGGTTTGGCCGACCGGCTTTTGGATGTTTTTTACGGAAGGCGTAAGACAAGGAACAGAATCGGCGAGCGAAGTTTATGGTCAATGCAGAAAGAAGTTGCGATCGGCTGAGGGCGGGGTTGGGCTGGTCTGTTTTGGCTTTGCTGCTCGTTAGTAGCTGTGGTAACAACGAGTCGGCTTCGAGCCAAGATGAAGCGGAACGTATTGCTTTTGCAAAGAAAGCACGGCTTCCGGGGGTGCTGGCAGTGGGAGGCGAGACTATAAGCTGGGATCAAATGGCCAGGACGGTGGTAGAAGGTAGCAAGCCTGTACTGCTAATCGAATATCTTAGGCCGCTTGCCCAGGCAAGCGATCTTGCGCAGTTCAAAGGGCTGGCCAGGCCCAAGTTCGAAGAGATTCTTACGGTCAGGATGAGGGGCATTCTGCTCTATCAAAAGGCCAAAAGTCATTTTGGAGAGAAAACAGACGAACTTATGGAGAGAGCTATGGATGCAGAGTGGAGAAGATTTGTACTGCGCTTCGGGGGCGATGAGGCCAGTGCTGAGGAGGGCCTTCGACGCATGGGAATGACTCGGCAGAGCTTTCGGGAGCAGCGGACAAGACTAATTCTTCGTGAATCTTATATAGCATTAAAGTTGGGTGGCTACAGGCCTATCAGTCACAGGGAACTGGTCAAGTGCTACGATGAGATGAAGGAAGAATATTTCGCCATACAGCCGATGTTAAAGTTCCGGCTGATCGATATCCAGCCTGGGAAATTGGACATTGAACAGGCCGATATGGACCAGCTCGAGCGAGCCAGAGAGCTGGCCGAAAAATTGGTCGAGCGACTGAAGCAGGATGAAGATTTTGGGGAATTAGCGAAGCAATATTCACACGGGCATAGGAGCCTTTTTGGCGGGCTGTGGGACCCGGTGCACCCCGAGTCGTTGGCCGAGCCCTATGATATTCTTGCGACTGAGGCTGAGAAAATTGAGCCAAGCCAAATTTCAGAACCGATTGAAGTGGAGGGGCACATCTTCATAATGAAGCTGGAAGAGAGGCGCTCTGAGGGCTATGAGCCGCTCGAAGAAGTTCAAAGAGAAGTGGAACGCAAGATTATTATCGACCGTCAGAAAGAAGCTATCGACAAACTAAATGCCGAAATGTCGCAGCAGGTGGCATTGGGCCAAAAGGATGAATTCATAGATTTTTGCCTGGAAAGAATCTACGAAAGCATACGCCAAAAGGGACAGGAGTGAAAAGGCAGAGTTGCGATATAGCTTCGGGCAAGTGGTCTGAGTGACTTGTCAGAGTTAATCTATGGAAATAGTGGCACACGGAATCGACCTTGTGGATTGTCCGCGGATAGAAGGGATGGTAAAGCGGCACGGCGAGCGTTTCGTTAATCGGGTATTTACGAGGGCAGAGCAGGCATACGCCGATGCCAATAAGGACAGGATCGAGAAGCTGGCGGGACGTTTTGCAGCGAAGGAAGCTGTTCTTAAGCTGATGGGGACGGGGTGGCGGGGCAAGATTGCGTGGACGGATATCGAGGTAGTCAACAATGCCGCGGGCCAGCCGGGGGTTACGCTTTCGGGAGAGGTCAAGAAGGTTGCCGAGGGGCTTGGCATCAAGCACGTAAGCGTTAGTATCACACATACGGCGAATTTTGTGATAGCGTCGGCGGTTGCAATAGCGGAGAAAGGTCAGCCACAAACAGGCGCATAGAGTTGTTAGAAAATACTTTATTTTTATAAATTTTCGAGGTCGGCTAAATCCTGATATCTGCCGCTCGCTTTTTTGTTTTTCTTTAAATCTTCGAGGGATATAAAATTTATGTCTATATCATCTATAGTTACAGCTTTTTTGTTCGCATAACATTCCGTGAACTCAACGCCATCTATAGATGTTAGAATTTCTATGCGTAGCGGAGGATTTCCCAACCTTATATTTTTTTCTTTTTCTAAGAACAATTCTTCTTTTAACTCAGGGGTACTAAAACCGAATTCCCTTAGGGCTTCAACAGTTTTATGGGCATTATCTTCAGACATGGCGATCCAGATATCCATATCTCCGGTAGCCCGAGGGTATCCGTAGAGAGCAACGGCATAGCCACCGACTACTAAATACTCAACCCTTTTTGAGTTGAGTAATTGTAAAAGTTCTTTGAAGTCTTTCGGTAGACGGATCATAGCCAAATATAATTCTCCTTAATTGTTCTAAGGCCTCGATTCTTTCAAGATAAGGCTTTTTCCGCCAGTAATTATGGTCGTCGGCGTCATGTATCGAAGTTATTTTTAGAGCTGTTTTATCCATTTGTGGTTACCTCTGCCGTAGAGATACCATACAACTTTCCAAAAATCAAGTAATTTGTTTATCTAACGTCGAGCATCCAGAGCGGAGTTCATTTGCTGGGCCCGCCGCGGCGGGCTCCGCCTTACGCGGACTGCATTGTCTTTCAATTTCAATCTCTTAAAGCACATAACGCACTGCTCAGGATCGCCGAGGAACGAGGTGTATCTTGGAGCAGATTGTTCGCCGTCGGTTTGTCGATATCGTTAACATGGATTAGTCGATAGTAATCTTGTAGCGTAAAGCGATAGACCTTGCCGTCTCATCCAGTTCGGCTGGTGGCAGAGTCCGTAGTTCATGCATCACAGCCTTTGAGACCGGGAATCCCCAACGGACAAAGTAGGAACTGAGGTCGACGCTCGCTGCCACACTCAGTTCTCGAACGAGAAAATCCACCTTTTCCTGTTCGCTGCCCGGTGGTTTCCCGGCCCTTGCTTTATGCGCGCATATTTTGAAGAAGCGATAGAAGGGGTCCCAGCCGTAGGTCTTATTGATAATCCTAAGCAAGACCATCATAATCCCATTATCATTCTTGAGCAGCTCATAATCAGCTTTCTTTGCAAAGTAATAAGTGATGCCCCTGCGAAATTCATCCTCATGTGTATCTTCCTTATCATATTCAAGCTTCAGCGTATCATAAGCATGGAGTGCGAATACGTCAGCCCAGCATTCATTGTCACCGTCGCCGAGTTGATAGGCATGCTTGTGTGCGGAGGCCACAAAATCGTGTCCGAGTTCATGTGTCAATCCCCAGCCGGGATGGCCTAATTCGTTGAAATCCTTGAGAACAACCGGTACGCGGTCTCTACGGATAAGTATGGGATTACCTGAACATAGGTGGTATTCGCATCGGTCTACGACCACAAAGCTGATTTTTTTGCCGCCATACGGAACATTCGAGGCCAGTTGTGCGTGTGTCTTGTAAACGGTGTCAAGATCCTCGATGGCCTTTGTTGGTCTGCGTAACTGCAGAAAAGCGTCTGCCGGCAGGTTAAGCACCACGTGCTCTGCCTCAATTGCAAAGTTGTGGGATCTCTGATGTCTTCGCACAAACGCATGGACGTTTTGATCAGTTGTTTCTGCGAGTCTGAACAGCTTGGTTGGCCTGGGACACCATGGGATTAGTGCACCCACCTGAAATGTAGCTGGGAGACGTACCCCTTTATCACTTTGCTCCCACACGATGTCATTCACAAACTCGACACCTAGTTGACGGCCGAGCACGTTTAGTGGAAAGTCCTCTATCTTCAATGTGGGGTTACATTGAGACCAGAACCAGCCGAGGCCGGCCATAAGCAACCCACCGCCCTCTTCAACAAACCGGCAGATGGTCTCCGCTTCGTTTGCGTCCATGAGTCGGGCATGGGGCCGTGCGATGACCAGGATCGAACAACGCTGAAGACTATCATGGGAAGCTACTTCTGGCATGTTGGTAACGGTAATCTCTTGCTCGGAGAGCTCCCTTATGATCTCAGTAGAAAGCGTCCTGGTAGTGACCAATGTCCCTATAGACGTGTAGAATGCAACGCGTGAGGGGCGAGAAGAGCCGATAAGCCATCGCAGGCAGTTAAGGGCGAGCCTTGACGTGTCGCGGTCCTTTGATCTGTCCAATAGCCACCCATCATGGCCCAAAGCGACGACTCTTCCCTTACCAACCCGTCCCGCCACAACAACAGGGGGGCAACTCCCTTGCAGATACAACGGATTGCCCGTATAAGCGTCAGGTCCTCCGCAGACAATCGCAAACATTCCACGGCACCGCGGGATCACTGGACCCAAGCGTCCGACGCTGATCGCCTTCGCGCCCTTGGTAAGCGCTTGGTGGATTCTCTGGTGCTCTGCCGAAACGCCCGGGGGACGCGCCTCCGAAGCGGTCGGCCAGGCAGAAGCCAGAAAAAGGCATGCTATCGCACACTGGGTGACGCTGTCTCTACGTATTGCGTTATCCTCCAAGATTGGACGTTGCGTGACACTGGCGCAGCAACGCCTTATGGCCTACTTTACCGTCGGCCGACACGCCATCGGGCCTCAGAGACGGTTTCATTGTCTATGTTACTCAGCTGACTATTGCTTCTATGGTTTCCGTATAAGAGGCTATATTCGTTGTGTTGCTCGTATAACAGCTTTTGCCCACCAGTGCGCAAGAACGGCCGCTGGATTGAGTTGTTAGACTGTTACTATTTATTTTTAATCCGTGATTGCCAAGTTTCTGGTTTTCTATGCATATGCATAACGGCGACAATAAGAATACAATCTCTTCTTATTTGATATATTATGCCGTATGGAAATCTATTAGTTCTACAACGTCTGGTGCGTTTTGAGATTTTTGTCCAGGCTTCCGGATAATCCATAATTCTTCTTATTGTGTGTTTTACCTCAACGGCAAATTCAAAACCTAAACCTTCACTTTGAGAGTTGTAATAAGAAACTACCTCTTCAAACTCTTTTTCTGCGGATAAAAGAAATTTTATATCCATGCTATTTCTTCTATTTTTCTTCTATTTTTTTGAAGACTTTTTTTGCCGATCGTGCTGGGAGAGAGCCCTTTTCAAAAGCATCGATTCTTTTTTCAGCCTCATCAGCCCATAAGGAATCTATGCTTTCTCTATCGGAGAACTCAAAGCTTTGAAGAAGCTTCTCGATAAGCTCTGCACGTTCAATAGGGGAGAGCGATAGGGCCCTTTTCAATATCTGTTCTGTATCTGTCGTCATGATTGTTCCTTTTGTCTAAGTTGTGCCATAAACACCACCTTGGTATAAGAAGCCATAACAGCCTCCACTGCAGATTCCGATACCATTATCAGAGAAATGACATCAGTTGTCAAGATAATAAATACGGATCAGGATTGATTAAAAGGCTGAAGAAGCTATACTGATGCTTTGTTGAAGAGCATTGGTGTCATTCTGAGCATAGCGAAGAATCTCACTATTTCAGGACGATAAAGAGATTCTTCGCTTCGCTTTGCTCGGTTCAGAATGACGTTCACGGGAGGTTTTCAATAGAGAAGTATACTGGCTAAATATGTCTGACAGAACGAAAACAAACGATTTTGATTGCATTGTCATAGGTGGAGGTCACGCGGGTGTCGAGGCTGCTCATGCGGCCGCAAAGATCGGCGCCAAGACCTGCCTGATAACTATCAGTAAAGACACGATAGCCAAGATGAGCTGTAACCCGGCGATCGGCGGTCTTGGAAAGGGACAGATTGCGCGGGAGGTCGATGCGCTTGGTGGGCTGATGGGTCTGGCTACAGATGCAACGGGTATCCAGTTTCGTATGCTGAATCGCTCCAAGGGAGAGGCTGTCCGGTCGCCGCGTGCCCAAACCGATAGGCAGAAATATCATGAGTTTATGCGACAAGCGCTTGAGCAAACTGATAATTTAACGATTGTCGAGGCGATAGCGACGGAGATAGTGACAGAAGACAACAGGGTGCGGGCGGTCGGCTGCAAGGATGGTGCAGTTTACGGTACGCAGACGGTTGTTGTGACAACGGGGACATTTCTTGGCGGGATGATGTATGTCGGCGGTGAGCGGTGGGCCGGTGGTAGGCTTGATGAGCCGGCAAGCGTAGAACTTTCACAGTCCTTGAGAGGGCTTGGGCTGGAACTTGGCAGGATGTCGACGGATACGACGCCGAGATTAGACGCCAAGACAGTGGACGTGGATAAATTGCAGGTGCAGCCTGGAGACGAGACGCCGGTGCCGTTCTCATTTATGACCGAGAAGATAGAGCGGCGGCAAGTGCCATGCTGGATTACGTACACAAACGAAAAGATACATAAGCTGCTTAGGGACAATCTGCATCGTGCACCACTTTCTTCGGGCCAGATAAAAGGGACCGACCCTCGGTATTGTCCGAGCATTGAAGGCAAGGTGGTCAGGTTCGCAGATAAGAAGGAGCACCGAATCTTTTTGGAGCCGGAGGAAGAGAGCATAAAGACGATTTATTGCAACGGTATGTTTACGTCTATGCCGAGAGATGTTCAGGAGCAAATGCTTAGACTGCTGCCGGGGACGGAAAAGGCTCGGATTATTCATTATGCGTACGCGATTGAGTACGATTATTGTCCGCCGATTCAACTAAGACCGAGTTTGGAGACCAAGAAGATATCAGGTCTGTTTTTGGCGGGACAGATAAATGGGACCAGCGGTTATGAAGAGGCTGCGGGGCAGGGCATTATGGCCGGCATAAACGCCGCCAGAAAAGTGCAGGGCAAAGAGCGTGTTGTTCTCGGCAGAGACCAGGCATACATCGGAGTGCTGATAGATGATCTGCTGACGAAAGGGATTGGGGGACGTTTGGGAACGCTTAGCGAACCTTACCGCATGTTCACATCGCGAGCTGAGTATCGGCTGAGCCTAAGAGCTGATAACGCAGACAGAAGATTGACCCCGGTCGGCACATCAGTTGGGCTTGTGGGCGAAAAGCGATATGAGAGATTCCAAAACAAGCTCAAGGGCATCGATAAACTCAAGAGCTACCTGATAGAAACCCGCTCAGAGGGTCTGAGCCTGTGGGAGCAGCTTCGCAAGCCCAACAATATGGTCGCGGACACGCTGGCTGAGAATCCGGACGTTAAGGATATGAGATGCGAGAGTGACGTATTGCAGGCGGCGGTCGTGGATGCGAAATACGAGGGTTACTTGGCCAAGCAAGAGCGTCTTGCGGCGAGTTTCGCGGGTCTGGAGAATAAGAAGATTCCGCCGGATTTGGATTATAACAAGATTCTGCATCTTCGGGCGGAAGCGAAAGAGAAACTGTCTGCTTTTAGTCCGGCTACGCTCGGTCAGGCCTCTCGAATAAGCGGTATTACACCGGCTGATATTACGGTGATTCAGGTTCATCTCAGAAAATACGCGTTGGGGGGATAAATGTGTAAGGGAGACTTAGACCGGCAAGAGAGGCATTTCTTGGAATTGAAGATTCCACACTGGCATCGTAGAGGTGGCTGCGGGATTCTCATTTTGCATAGATAAGGGAGAGAGGGAACTGCAAGAATTTTGAGCCTGTAGGACGGTACGGGCCAAATACCTGTTAAGACGTGCATTTATGATGCATCGCACGCAATTCATTCAGCCGATTGTACGATGAAGACTTCTATTAGGCCAAGCTTGAGTATTCGGTTGTGCCGAGAAGAATGGAAAAGATACTCAAGAGCGTCGTTTAGCGTTATAATAGCACGGTGCGTTAGCTTGGAAACCTGAGACATTTAGCCGGAATTAGTGAAAGGATCAAGGAATGCGGAGTATTGATAAGTATGAGAGAGACAAGCGAAATAGATTTTGGTTCTTATGTGTTATGGGTGTGTTCTGTTTGGTCGCCGTATTTTTTTCAGCTACAAATGAGGACCCGTTCGCCGTTTTGCTGTTTTTGTGGGTAATCTTGTATGTGGATTACATGAGTATTTCAACGAAGTTGGATGTTCTAAGGATGGTGGGGACAAAAACAGGCACCGGGGGTGAGAGCACAGAGGAGTCTGTCGGCGAGCGGCGCTATCATTTAGCCAGGATAATCTTCATCATTGTTATGGGGGGGCTGGCTGTTGTATACTCGTGGTTTATGGTTAGAAAGATCTATGCGGTGTGTGAGTCCTTTTAATGTGTGTTGGAGGTTCCGACCGCCGGAGCAGTGCAGATGAGGGCTTTGTGAGGGGCGAGAGGGGCCGAAAAAAATACGCAGATTTTCGAATTTTTGTGTTGACAGCTTGTACAAATGTACGATATATTGTTTGTACAATTGTACAATACACTTGTAAAAGGAGAATTGCTATGACGAAGCAAAGATTGCCCCATCTTCGGCGGGTTAGTCCGGCCGAGACCGAGATCCTAAGGATAGTCTGGCAGCTTGACAAGGCGACCGTACAAGAGGTCTGCGACAAGCTGCCCACCAGAAGAAAGATAAGTTATGCAACCGTTCAAACGCTGCTTCGTCGGCTCGAAAAGAAGGGTTATCTGAAACACCACATCCGAGGCAAGGCGCACGTGTTCTCCGCCGCTGTGAGGAGAGAAGCGGTCATACAAAGGTCGGTTGGCGATTTCCTTGACAGGCTTTTCGGCGGTGACCCCGTTCCGCTTATCCAGTATTTAGCTGAACACGGCAGAATCGACACCGACGACATCGAAAAGCTGAAACGACTCGTCAGTAAACAATAATTTTGCGGAGTAATACGAAATGGAAGAGTATCTTACGCAAGTCACAGATTATCTGCTGACACAAAGCTGGCAGATAGCCGTGCTGGTTGTGGCAGTAGCGGCACTATCGTTCGTCTTGAAGAATAAAAGCGCCCACGTTCGGTATCTGCTGTGGCTGATTGTCCTGGCCAAATGTCTGGTGCCGCCATTGCTTACGATACCACTGGCTGTCCTGCCGGAAGAACAACCATTAGTCATGCCGGTAACTGCGGACACGACCGGATATGGGCCGGTTATTTTACCTTCAGCCCCAATCGTTATGCCAGCGGCGCCAACTCTTGTGGAAAGGCCGCCGAAGTTCACTATTGGCCAGTGGTTTGGGTTTGGCTGGCTTTTGGGTGCGATGGCATTCATCTTTGCGGCTGTAATTAAGGCGCTGCGGACGAATCTGTGGCTGTGGCGGGACCGAAGAGTTTTGCCACGTGAAGCGCAGACACGCATTGCAGCGTCATTCTCTAATCCCGAGTTCACGATTCTCCCGACGGTCTGGCTGGTTGATGGCATAGGCCAGCCGTTTGTGTGGGGGCTGTTGCGCGGCAGTATCTATCTGCCGGCTGATTTCGTCAAGGCTGATAACGCTGAGCGTCGCAGAGACGTTTTGGGCCATGAGCTAAGCCACGTTCTGCGTTTTGATGCCGGGGTGAATTTGCTGCAGATAGTTGCGCAGGCGATATTCTGGTTCCACCCATTTGTCTGGTGGGCAAATAAAAGAATCCGGGCGGAGCGCGAGAAATGCTGCGATGAAATGGCAATCGCGCGTCTGCGTGCTAAGGCAAAGGATTACAGTAACGCAATCGTCAACACACTAATAACCGAGTACAAATCGACTCACGCGGTTCCGTCGCTGGCAATAGCGGGGCCGGTGAAGAACATTGAAGAAAGGATAAAGACAATTATGAAACCGGGGAAAAAATTCTATAGACGCCCGACCTTCGCGGCCGCCATTACGGTTCTTTTGCTGGCTGCAATTGCCGTGCCGACGACACTTGCCCTGACCAGGAAGCAGGCGGTAAAGACTGATGCACAGGCTGAGCAGGCAAGACGTGAGGCGGACGAGGAGATTCAACGACGTACCAAGTCAGCTAAAAGGCTGTTGGATTTGGGTAAGGCATTGCTGATCTATGGGAATGACTACGAAGATAAATACCCGGACAGCATGCGGCAGTTAGAGTCTTACTATGTTAGGCGCGATGCTGTGGACGAATTTAGGTGGCTTGAAAACGTCAGATATCTCGGCAAAGGTAAAAGCCTAACAGTGCCGCCTGATGTTGCTATAGCTTACGACAGAACTCTATTAGAGACAGGCAAAGGCACGAATGTCTTGTTCAATGACTGCCACGTAGAATTCGTCGAGTATGGCAGACTGGAAGAATTTGGCATTGCCGAACGAAGCAATATCGAGGTTTTGGATGTCAAATTTGAGCCGATTCGGGAGGGCAAGAACGTCGTCCACGCGGAAGTCCGGAATACTTCGCCACAGGATCAGGTGCTTGGCGTCTATATACAAACGCGCTCGCCAGACAGGGGCTGGGGCACAACGTTTACTGACACCATCAAGGCAGGGCAAACAAAATGGATTCGCCATGCCTACAAGATTTTTGATTCGATTACACCCAATACTTGGATTCGATTACAGTTTTATAATCCGGGACCTGCGGTAGGTTTTAATCAGAAGGGGTGGTTTAGCAGCGAGCCTTGGGATAGCTGGTTCAAAAAGGTCAAATACTTTGGCAATGAGCTGGAACAGTACAGGACTGGTGGAAGTCAACCGAAACCGGCCTCGAAAAGCCAGGCTCAGGCTATTACAAAAACTCTCCAGCAGCTTCAACACCACATTAGAAACAAAAACTACCAGGCTGCTTGGCAACTCTTTACCCAGGATTTTCGAGAAGCTGAGTTTCAAATAAGAGGATTTGAGCGGTTCAAGGAGTGTATGGAAAAGCCTCAGGACTTCTACTTGAGCAGAACGGAGCTTCTGGCGTTAGAGCCCAAATCCGTAAACATCTGTAATGGTATATTTACCCTTACTGCGGCGATGCGAGATGAGTATCGAAGGGTAGACCTGCTGAACGTCGATGGTAAATGGAGAATAGATTCAATAGAACGCGTAATCCCGAGTGATCTTGAGGTCTTGGACATCAAGTTTGAGCCGATTCGTCAAGGTAAGAATGTAGTTCGCCTGAAGGTCAAAAATACTTCTGACAAGGAGCAGACCTTTGGCGTTGATATACGAGCGGAGGCGCCTATTCGAAATTGGCAACAGCAGTTTCTTGATACCATAAAAGGTAGCGAAACAAGATCGACAAGCTTTGACTTTGAGATTCTTGGCCCAATCACGGATGCGATTTCGATTCGGTTACGGTTTTATAATCCTTCATCTGCTGATGAATTCGATATTAATAAGTGGTTCAAGAAAATCAGATACACCTACGAGGATTTGGATGAACTGGGGATCCTTCGGGACCGGTCCGAGCCTGCTTCAGAAAGTCAGGCCGAAGCGGTCACCAACACCTTTAGACAATTTCAAAGTCATCTCAAAGAGGGAAACTATGAAGCTGTCTGGGGACTGCTCACAGAACATATCCGCTCGGGCCAATTTCAAGATAATTTTGAAAGATTCATGGAACAGTTTTCTGGTGATGCAGTAAAAACAATATTTCTCAATCTATATCCTGAGTCTGTTAGTAAGAGTGGCAAGTTCCTGACGCTGAGTGCCAAACGGGGAGATCAGACCTGGAAAATACATTTCATCAAGGAAGACGGCCAATGGAAAATTTATGAAGGCCAAGAACCTGATAGAAGTGACTGGCAAGAACGTCTACTACCAAAGATGCAGAAACGTGTCACAAGACATTTTGACATCTACTATTTCAAAGATTCCACTGCCGAACGAGAAATTGAACAAATTGCCGAACAGAAGGAAAGAGGCTTCGGGGAAATATGTCGTTTTATCGGCAAGGACTCTGATATCCGGATTCGGATGGTGCTGTTTGAGGATGGGCAAACCAAACACTCCGAGACGGGCCATCAGGGGGCAGGATGGGCATTCGGCAATACTATTGTTGAGGTCTATAACGAAAAAGAGAAGCTGGATCCTTACCATGAGACAACTCATGTTCTGATGAGGCCGTTCGGGAATCCACCGGCCTTGTTCGATGAAGGCTTTGCGGTTTATATGTCCGAAAGATTAGGGACACACGCGTTGAAGAATTTAAGTGGAGGTCTGGCGACGATTCACCAGCGTGCCGGCGAATTGAAAGCAAAGAGTCAGTGGATCGACCTCGAGGAATTGGTGACGTACACCGAAATCGGTTCGAGAGAAAGTCAGCCGCCTGTTTCCTATGCTGAGGCAGCTTCTTTCGTTAAGTTCTTGGTCGACAAATATGGCAAGGACAAGTTTCTCCGGGCTTACAAAGCTCTTACGAATTCGAATGATAAAAGAGTGCATAGACAAAACTTAGAGAAGCTGGCCGATATTTACGGCCAATCATTGCAGCAACTCGACAAGCAGTGGCAGGATGCACTTGGAGCGTCACCAGGCGGCAACTCAACTGCAAAAGGCGTCCCGGAGAACGCGATAGCCGCAATCCGAATAGAGGCACGTTTTCTTCTGGTGCCACGTGACGCTCGTGAGGTGCAGGATTTTCTTGAGAAAGAAAACCTGGAATTTTTCCAAGCCCAAGGAGATCCCAACTCACGGTGGTACCTGCTTAACGCTGAACAGGTCGAGCAAATCCTGGAATTGGCACGACTCAATGCTGAGTACAAGGTATTGATGGCACCAACGGTAGAAGTGCTTGACGGTAAAACGGCAGTTGTCAGAAGTACTCAAGCAATCCCTTACACCTCCGGCTACCGTGAGCCAAACCGGCCTTCCGAGGAGCCAAAACCAATACAGGATTCAGCGGAGATAAGGGACAGGTTGCAAGTGAAACCGAAGCTCCAATCTGATGGCCAAGACACCATGATGATAGATCTTGATTTCGAGATATCTAACATCACAGGCTATGAAAAGTCTATGTACAGAGGGAAATATCCCTATGAAATTCCAATAATAGAAAGAGTTGCTGTATCGACACGCTATACAGTCGCTCCTGGCCAAACACTGCTTCTGTGTGGTCGGAAAATGACGGGTCAAGAGGATGGCGAGACCAAACAGAAAGATCTGCTGGTTTTGGTTAAGGCCGAAAAGTCTGAGGTGGAAAACTCACGGGACGGATAGTTGCCTCAATTGGAGGATTAGCGGGCGCAGCTCACCGTACAGACTCATTTTTACTGGCGTTCTTGGCGCCATGGTTCGTCGTGGCTGGGAAGCGCACCTGCCGTGGGGGTGGCCATGGTGACGGGCATATCGACCGATATTTTTCGAGAGCTGCGAACGACCCTGCCCAGTTTTTCCTTTGTGATGCGGACGGGCTCGGTAACAAGCTCGGGGACACTGAAGGTCCAAAGGCATGAGTCATAATAGGTCGGGTCCTTTTGCGGCAGCAATATTGGCTTGTAGACTTTGCCCTGCTCGTCGACGTAAGCAAGGTATATCCTGGTAAATACACCGCTTTTTCTTTTGCTGCTGTATGCTATCCATCGGCCGTTGCTTGACCAAGTGTGCCAGGATTCGCTCTGGTCGCTGTTAATGTCCAGGCGGCGGTACTTGTAGCTGGCCTCGGGTGGCTGGCGGGCGGCTTTTAGGTCCATCATGTATAGGTCGCTGCCGGCCTGGTAGACTGGGAAGCATCCGTAATCGCACATGCAGAACAATAGCCAGCGGCCATCAGGACTAATTCTCGGCAGAAGGATGCTTTTGCCCGTATCCTCTGCCGAAAGCACTGTTTCCAGCTCGCCCCACTGGTCGTGGTCAACATCATAGCTGACTCGGACGAGGTCGTACTTGAGCTGGTCGTAGTTCTGAGGGACGGTGCGATGGTCGGACCAGGATAGAGGGGCGCTACAGAAATATAGGTAACGCCCGTCGGCAGACCAGGTGGGGTATGTTTCGAGTCGATCCTTTTTGGCAAGCGGGGGCGAGGTCTTTACGGTCTTTGAGTCAACGAGGTAGTAAGCGAGCAGGGAGTCAAAGTCGAGCACGTCGCGAATCTCTGTTCTGGAGGAATGAAAGAACTGGTTTACTTTATTGATGGAGTACGCTGCGACGCGACCGGTGGGATGCCACGCGGTGTATCCGAATTTTGTTCCAATTTTACTGACCGTGCCATTATCGATTAGCAGGGCCGAACTGCCGTATTGTGGGCTTCGGATGCCGACCAGCATTTTGTCTGTGCGGTTATTGCAGAATGTGTGACAGTTGAGGCAGCCTTCGCCGAAATATTTATTGCTCAATACGAGTGATTCGTCAAAGCCGTGCAAATTGCGCTGATAGATGCCCATCTGTCTCCAGGCGGCATATACGGGCGGAATCTTCCTGTATACGAGGTAGCTGTCTATATCCTCCTCGGCAATCTTGTTGGTAATGGTGTCAAATTTGTTCCATTTGTCGTTTGGCATTTTTGGAGCGGACGAGGAGGCTTTTGGTTTCACGAAGACATCGAAATGGAGCTGCTCTGCGCGGTTCATGTCAAGGAGTTTGTGCCAGGCATTCTCAGGGATCATAATTTTTGGTGATCGGCTGAAGACTTCGATGGTTGGGCCTTGTTTGGAGTATATTTTAAGACAAAAGTGAGCTCCACTTTCCTGGATTAGGAAGTTCAAGGGCGCGATGTTCGGCGGGATGACAGCACGCGAATAGTCGGGGTATATTTCGGGCGGTCGAGCGACTGAATTGTACTGGCCGATTGCCACCTTATTCTCACGGAAGGCGTAAACAAGCGCACAAATTATAAGTACACAAGCAACAAGTGCACAAGCTACTCTTGGCATTTTGCTCTTGTGCTCTTGCTTCATTGTTTGACTCCTGAAAAGCCATAAAGATGGTAGAAGAAATAGCTGTCGCCATATACGTCAGCTAACTCACTAAAAGCTGCCGGTTTGTTTCTGCGATAGCGGTTGAAGGTCTGACTGAAGTCCTCGATCTGCCGGCGTGCTTCGGGAGTGGGCTGGCGATCACCCAAATAGACCGGTTTTTTTGTGCCGTACACGTAAATCAAGATTGCCTCTTCGTAGAGTCGCGGAATTTCGGAGTAGCCAAGATCATCGAAGCGTTTGATGTTTTCGGTAAACTTATCCAACTGCTTTGTTAGCATGAACCAAGCCATGAGGTATTCGAAGGCCATGCGGTTTTTGCTGTTATTTTGAAGTAAAGTTGAGAGGGCATTTTGCTTTGCATAGAAGAGCGAGCCATGGTCGTTCTTGAGACAAACGGACCGCAGATGCTGAATGTAGGCATCATTTGAGAGGTTAGGGTCGGACTGCAGACGAGCCTGATAGTTTTTGGCCCAGCCGGTGTGAAATAAGGTCTTACTAAGGGCAGCCAGGTACACCTTGGCGGAACCGTAATTTGCCTTGACCATGTTTATCAAGGCCAATCGCTTTAGAATCGTTGGATGCTCTCCATAGACTTCCATGCACTCGACCAGGTTCTTCTCGGCCATGTTCATAAGACCGAGGTCGATCTGTGTGTCAAATTTGTGCCAGTATGCCAAGACGCGGTCTTCCGCGGTCAGCAGCAGGGCGTCAGGATGCTGAGGATAGGAGAACATATCGTAGGCGAGCCGGCCGGTATGATATAAGGCTCTGTTGACTGCATTGACGACAAAATTACTGTTGGGATTGCGGCGTGCGGTGTGAAGGACCTGCGGCCACATCCTGCGACAGGCATAGTGATGAATGGCGGATAAGGTTTTCTGTTCGTCGTTGTGGAAAAAGAATGCGACGGCGCCGGCAATTGCGAACAGAGCGACTGATTCGATGAGGCACCTGAGTATCGGGCTGGCGGTATATGTTGAGAGTATTGCTGCGACGAGGTTAGGTGGTTTACCGGGCAGTCTTTTCTTTAGGTCTCTGCTTGCCCGGCCTTTATTATGTTTTTTGAGGAGCGGACTCTTCTGGCCAAATATCCGCAGCAGCCCCAATCCGAATGCGGTTAAAGGCAAGAGCAAATAAAGTGCGTAGACTATTTCCACCATTTCTCTGCGGGTTGCCCAACTGAGGATTTTCCAGGAAAGAGGCAGTGAGTCGGTATATGCATCGATAATGCTCGCGCCGAAGAACAAGACGCCCTGAACGTATGGGACTGCGCCAGCCAATAACAAATACAACAGTGCCATTTGCCACCGTCGTTTGAAAAGCAGCTCATAGATCACACTGAGTGCTGCAAAGAAGAAGTATGCTCCCGCCACGAGGGCGTACAGGATGACGGAAAGAACGAGAAAGAGGGCCAAATCAAAGAGCTTGCCAGCCGGTCCTTTTGCGAGAGAAGGGCTGGTGGGCGACTCTGTTTTTGAGCTTAACTTGATGTAGAGGGATACACAAATTAGTGCGACCAATAATGCCGCTATGGTAACGAAGTGATATGCGTATTGAGCGTATACGGCCAGCAGAAGGATTGGGGGCACAAACCGGACCCAGCGAAGGCGGGGAGTGTTTATAGCCTTGAAGAAATAGCCGGTGCACAGGCAAAGCAGCCAGGCCTGCAAGGTCACGACGAGTGCTCCGGTCCAGGAGTAGTAAAAGAACTGGGACAAGAAAGCTGAGAGATATTCGACAAGCCCGCCCGGGTAGGATAAGAAGTGTCGGAAGAATTCCCAACCCTTGAAGAATACGGGGAAGTTTGTAATCACGCCGCCGCCGGCATACAGAAAGCGCGGCTCGACGACGAGCCAGATGTATAGATAGAACAGGGCAAAAAAGATGAAGGTGCGAATTGTGCCGAGCGGGTCCCGGCGGCAGGCGCATTTAGCAACAAGGGCCCAGATGGGAGTCCTGTTCGATGATTTCCCAAGCGAACCTTGCATCATTTACCTCTCAGACAGAATATTTCTCGCGAGAGTCACCATGAGTTACCACACCCAGTTAAGAGCGTTCGGAAACGCCCTGTGGCCGAGTGCCCAGCGTAGAGAAAGAACAAACCTATTCGATATTTGTACAGTAAGTGAAACGAGATTGCACCTCATTTTGAGTAACTATCATATCGCATCCGGCTCACAAATTCACAATTTTTCCTGCGATTGAACAAGTTGGGGAGGACTCGCATCGGGTTTGCTCTCAGTTGATGCCGCAATTGAAAACAGTTTGTCGGGGGTCCTGCTGCCTGTGGAAAAGTCATCCTACGAGGATTCAAAGAATGAAAAAATAACGAAAAAAGGACGTAACTGTAACAAAACGGTAACACGTGGTCGGCATAATTGCTCCTGTTAAATGAACGGTTCTTTTGTTACTCTATTTGAAAGGAGCACGATTATGGAAAGGTTCGAGAGCATCACAATCATCTTGTTGTTGGCGGTTGTCCTGCTTGCCTTAGCCGCTCCGCCGTTTTGCTTGGCAAATCGAAGCAGCGGGGCCAAAACTGCAAGAGTGCTGCTGCAGGAAGGCCTGTACGCTGAAGAGATTGAAGGCGACCTCGACGCGGCTATCAAAATCTATCGGCAGGTCATTGCCGAGTCGAAGCAAATGAAGCAGACCGCTGCACAGGCTACATATCGAATCGCTATCTGCTACTTGAAAAAGGGCGAGAAGGCAGAAGCCGCAAGAGAACTTCGCAACCTCGTCTCAAAATTTCCCCAACAGGAGTTACTTATCAAAGAAGCTCAGAAACAGCTTGCCAACGTCGAACCTCTTGCTGGCTTCGGCCCGGTGATTAAGCGGCTGGTGAATGATGATGGAGTAGGGGAGGATTTTCTACTGGATCTGGACACTGGCAGGTTGTATTCGGCTTCGGATGCAAAAAAATGGGGCGAAACATCAGGTGCTGCGCAAGAAAAATCGCTTGAAGACTTTATAATGGAAAGTGGAGTTGACCTTTTCGGAGAGACCAGCAAGAAAAGTCTTATGGGTATAGATATGACAGCAATTCCAACACATAATGAGCGATGGAACATGTCACCTGAAGATGTAATTGAACAGGTCTCTTTGGGCAAGCCCGGTACACCAGTAGCATTAAGTGCTGATGGAGAATTGCCAAAAACTTTCGTTTTTAAGACCGGACAAGGAGGGATGGGTATTCTCCAGATAACGGAAATGCAGGATGGAAAAGCCGCACGACATTTCAGGATCCGCTACAAAATGCTGCAGGAAGCAGAAAAAACTGCACCCACTGAAGTCTTAGGCCCAGTCATTGAGCGAGTCATCTATTCGGAAGCTACTGGTGAGCCTTTCTTCTTTGACCTTGATACAGGACAGGCTTTCTATCCCCCTCCAGGACTGACACGGTACTCTCCTGGGAGAGAAGTAATTGAATGGTCGGCAACTAAGGGTATCGATTTCGTAAATGATCGTGGTCGCATCGAGTTAGCAGAAATGACCGCCGTTAAGGTTGTAAGCAGCTTGTGGGAGTCAGCCACACGGGCAGAAATCCGGGATACTCTGATGAAAGGCTCTACTCAAAAAATAATACCGACTCACTCGAAGGATTATACAATCTCATCCCCTATTACTTATGCCTTTAAGACTCGTGAAAACGGCTTGGGTCTTCTTCAAATTTTGGAAAAGAAAGATGAGAACCTAAGGATCCGCTACAAAATGCTGCAAAAGGTTCCCGCTGCCGTAAAGGACAAGCATCAGGAACTCCAAGAACGGGCCGAATCGGCCAAGAAGTTAGAACAACTGGGGCTGGCGGTAGCTATGTACGCCGATGACCACGAGTCGAAACTGCCGGATTCTTTGCAAGAATTAGAGCCTTACGTAGGGAAGAAGCAAGATTTTCAGTGGATTCTTGAAAATGTCGAATACCTCGGCAACGGAAAAACGGTAGTAGGCTCATTCAATTTCGTTACGGCTTATGACAAAACCCTATTGGAAGAAGGTAACGGTACAAATGTTTTATTCGGTGACAGCCATGTCAAATTTGAGGTACCCAAAAGAATCGAAGAGTTAGGCATAACGCCTAAAACTGCGGGAGCAACATTTGACGGTAAACACAGATAACTGGTGAAAACAAAACTTAAAATCAATCCAGCTTCGAGTCAGTTGCGGTGGGTGATATTACTGCTTGCGATAGCGGTGATACTGCCCACCGTCTGCTTGCTTTGGTTTATGAGCCAGGCGGTCAAAAACGCGCAGTTGGCGGCGAGGCAAAAGCTGATTACGCTTTACGAGGAGAAACTCGCCACGGCTTCGCAAGAGAAAAATCAGTCATGGTCGGAACGGTTCGTGAAGCTTGATAAAGTGGTGGACCAGAACCTTCGGTCGGACGTCTTCAATGATTTGTTCAAGGCCCACCGCCATTCTGTCATCGTTTACGACGAGGACGGCAAGCGAATCTACCCTTTGATTTCGGCTGATGTGAACGTTCCGGTTGATCCGGCCGAGCAATTCCGCGACGCGTGGCGGCTCGAATTCACCGAGCACAAGTTGACCGAGGCTATTGAGCTGTATGAGGAAAGAACGCAATCGAACGATACCTATGTTCGTCTTAGAGCGCTAGTCGGCAAGGCCAGATGCCTGGCAAAACTCGGTGACGTGCAGCAGGCTATAGAAGCGTGCAAGAAGGTTATTCTGAGTGGCGAAGAAGAAACGCGTGATACGGCTACGCTGATGCTTATCGCCAATACACGTCTGCTGCTTACTGAATTAACTAAGGTAACAACGAAAAATGGTGAGCTTTCTACTTATTCCATGTTCCAGGAGGAACTCTCCAAGTTATTACAAGTAATCAAAGGACAACACGAAGCCGGCACAGTTCTGCCTTTGGACCTAAGCGTATTCCTCGCTCACAGAGCGCTCAAACTTACTGAGGACATCGATAGTACGGCCTGGATGCCTGGCGAGACGTACTGGGATATGGAAAGTAGAGAGTATGACTTAATGAGAGTGTATGACATAATGATGGTGTATGACATGGACATGGTGCTGTTTATGGATATTGAGTCTGTGAAAGGGGTGTTGAATGAGGGCGAGATTGCACTTGCTGTGATTGAACGTTTTCCAACGGCAGCGGGATTCCGGGATTGGCCCGTGGATCAGTTTCGGCAATTGCAATTAGACGAACAAGGCTTCTGTTACGGAGTAAGGCACAACGTCGGCGGCAAAACCGTACTGCTTCTGGAGCCCGATGGAATACTTGGCTTGGATTATGAATACTATTTCAGGGGCACTGGCGTGGCATATCGAGTACTTGACAATGTTGGCCGAGTCGCCGGCGGACTTGAGAAATGGCGAGGCAGGCCTTTTGTTACGGCACGAATCGGCAAGTACTTTGCCGACTGGCAGGTCGAGCTTTATTTTGGGGGCGATGATGTTTTTGAAAGTACTGCGAGAAGGCAGGTTGCGATATATATCTGGGCGGGAGTGCTTGTTATTGTTTTGATCCTTGCGGCTGGGGGCTTTGCGGGGCAGGCGATCGGCAGGCAGATTAGGTTGAATAGGCTGAAGAATGATTTTATTGCCACCATCTCGCATGAATTGAGGACGCCGCTTGCGTCGATGCGGGTGCTGGCCGATACGCTGCTGGAGGGCAGCTACGAGGACCAGAAGCAGGCCACAGAATATCTGGAGCTGATTTGCAAGGAGAACAAGCGGCTTAGCGGGTTGATCGATGATTTCCTTACGTTTTCAAGGATGGAGAGGAACAAGCGAGCCTTTGAGATGGCAAGGACCAGCCCGGCTGCGATTGCGTGGGCTGCCGCTGAGGCGGTGAAAACAAAGTTCAACGAGAGCCAATGCGAGTTCGAAGTAAGTATTAGTGAGGATTTGCCCGATGTGCTGGCTGACCGTGACGCGATGGTGACAGTGCTTGTCAATCTGCTGGACAACGCCTGCAAATATTCAAAAGACGACAAGCGTATTGAGCTAAAGGTTTTTAGGGATGATGGTTGGGTTTGCTTTCTAGTTCGTGATAATGGGATAGGCATGTCGCGTCGGGCAGTCAGGAGGATATTTGAGAGATTTTACCAGGTTGACCGCAGCTTGTCACGGCGTGCCGAGGGCTGTGGGTTGGGCCTGAGCATAGCGAAATTTATCGTGGATGCCCATAAAGGTTCAATTTCGGTAGATAGCAAAGTTGGTGAAGGAAGCACTTTTACGGTGAGACTGTCAGCGGTCAATTGAAGCGGCGGCGGATGGAAGCGGTTTTAATAATAGAAGATGACTCAACGATGCTGCGGGGCCTGAAGGATAACTTCGAATTCCAGGGCTATAGGGTGCTAAGTGCAACCGATGGGGAGGAAGGATTGAATACCGCTCTGAACAAGAAGCCGGATATTATTATTCTGGATATTATGCTGCCGAAGATAAACGGCTACGAGGTGTGCCGACTAATACGGAAGGAGAATCTCAGTATGCCTATAATAATGCTGACGGCCAAAGGTGAGGAGTCAGACGTGGTATTGGGCTTGAATCTGGGGGCGGATGATTATGTCACCAAGCCATTCAGCATAAAGGAGCTTCTTGCACGAGCAGCGGCGTTCTTGAGACGAAGCAGGCAAACCGAACAAGATGTTTACGAGTTTGCAGGTTACCGGCTTGACATTCCGGCCAGGAAACTGACGTGCCAAGGAAGTGAGATTAAGCTCTCGCCGAAGGAGTTCAGACTGTTGGAGCTTTTTGTGAAAAGGCCGGGGCGAGCACTTACCCGTGATGAGATATTGAATGTAGTCTGGGGTTACGATTGTTTTGTTGGCCCGCGGAGCATCGACCGCTTCGTCACGACTCTAAGGAACAAGATAGAACCCGACCCGCGCAACCCGACGTTCATTCATACTATACGCGAGATTGGCTACAAATTCGAACTGCCCGAGCAGAGTGATTAAGCCATCGCTTGGGTCCAGATGTTTGGGGTGATATACTTGGCGGGGGTAGGCGTATTTGCTACTTTGCGGCGGCAATTGCGTCTTCAAGTTTGAGGGTGCCTTCGTACAGGCTTCTTCCAATTATTGCTGCTTCGGCCCCGAGTTGTGTGAGCTTTTTGATGTCTTCAATCTCTCTGACACCGCCCGAAGCAATGATGGGCAAGTTTATGGCTTGGACGAGGGCCTTTGTTCTTTCGAAGTTTGGGCCTGCCATCATTCCATCCTTTGTGATGTCGGTGTATATGATTGCCGCCAGCGGTAATTTTGCTGCTTCTGCAGCGAACTCCAACATTTGTTGGGGACTATCCTGTGTCCAGCCGTGCGTCGCGACCTTTGCGCCGCGGGCATCAAGGGCCAGTACTATCTTACCGGTGAACTTTTCGGCGCACTTAGTGAACCATTCGAAGTCGCTCACAGCTTTTGTGCCGATTATCGCGCGTTCGACACCCATATCAAACAACTGCTGTACGGAGGCTTCGTCGCGGAGTCCGCCTCCGACTTCGATTTTGAATTTTGCGAGTGCTGCTATGGCTGATATTGCGTCGGTATTGACTGGTTTGCCAACTTTGGCGCCTTCCAAATCCACGATGTGCAGCCACTGGGCTCCGGCTGAGCTGAACTGTGTGGCCTGCTTGACAGGGTCGTTCTCGTAGGTAATCTGGCGGTGATACTGGCCCTGGATAAGTCTGACGCATTTACCTTCGAGCAGGTCAATTGCCGGTATGACATACATATGTGACACTCCAAAATCTTGGAACCCTTGCCGACGATCCATCGGATTTTGGTCAAGCGACATTATCACTTCAGCAAATCTCGACTAAGTATTATTTATCGGCAGAAACTGCGCAAATTATTAGACTATGTGCTGCTGTGAGGTGATTTGTCCGCCCGTAGAGGGACGATGACGGCCATCAGCAACAATGAAAGACCCCAATTCGGTGGGAATCTGAGACGTTTTTCTTATGAAAACTTATCACCTACCAGCGGGCGAATCCTGTCTATGGCAAAATACACCAAGTGCCTCACCGCGGGTGTGGGCTCACGGTCCTTTGGATGCTGACTTTTTATGGCTTCTATGCGCTTTGGGTCCGTTTCCTCACCGAGCCTGGTCAGATACAATCTTTTTCCAGCGTATCCTTCGCCGCGCTCAATAAACATATATGCGGCCTTTGGATTTGATTGGACGTTAGCAAAGCTGAGCCGCTCCAACATGCTAAACGCAATGGTATTCTCATCAATGACGTAAGGACGAGCGTAGATTGCAACATCAACGTTGCCATCGGAATCGCTTGTAGCCAAGATACCGGTACCGTTGGCGCTCCGGAAGTAGTCGGTCAAACTCATGTTATTCTCCTTCAACCATAATGGCGTTCAGAGCACTTTCGAGATTTTCATGCTCGAACTCAAAGCCGGACTCCAGCAGTCGCTTTGGCAAAACCCTTTGTCCGGATAGAAGCATCTTAGCCATTTCGCCGAGAGCCAGCCGTACAAAAAGGCCCGGGACGGGGAGCCAGGCTGGTCGCCTCAGGGCTTTGCCCAGGATCTTGGAGAACTGTTTCATAGTGACCGGCTGCGGTGCAGTCAGGTTAAAAACTCCGTGGAGATGCTCATTCTCCATCAGAAACTTGATCGCAGCCACTTCATCATCGAGGCTTATCCACGAAAGCCATTGTTTGCCGGTGCCAAGATAGCCGCCCAGGTAAAACGGAAATGGTTTCTTGAACTTATCAAGGGCCCCACCGCGGGGACCCAAGACAACGCCTGTTCGAATAGCAACGAATCTGGTACCCAGGCTCTCAATCTCGTTTGCAAGACTCTCGGCGCTGCGGCACACACGTGCCAGGAATCCTTGTCCCGGTGGGGAAGTCTCATCGAGCTGCTCATCCTGTCGCGAGCCATAATAGCCGGTGGCCGAGGCCTGGATGATTACCTTCGGCTTGTTACTGAGCTGTCTGACTGCCTCAGCGATAGCGTTGGCGGCGTCAAGCCGGCTCTGCAAGATGCGATGTTTTTTTGACTTCGTCCAGCGACCTGAGGCGATATTTTCGCCTGCCAGATTGATTATTGCCAGAGCACCGTCAGCCCGGGCAACCCAGCCAGCAGGCGTTCTTCCATCCCATTGGACGACACTCGCCAGTTGGCCGAGAGACTGCTGTGCCCTGGCTGCGTTGCGCGAGAGCGCAATTATTTCATAATCGTTGTGAAGGTGCTCGCACAACGCTTTTGCTATGAAGCCGGTCGCACCGGTTACGACTACTCGCATTTAGATTCCTCAGTCTTCTCCAGAGCCAGGATTCTTTTGACGTAGGCGTCGGGATTAAATTTTCTCTTCAACCCTGCGGCGTTCATATATCGAATCTTACCGAAAATGGGCCTATCTGTCCAGGCTCTATCGTGCTTGCCAAAGCACCATGCTACGCCGGCGAAGCCATTTGGGTCTCGGCCGTCCAACTCGTATTTGTTGTTGAGATACAGCGCTATTTTGAAGGCGGTTTCTGCGTTCTTGGTCCATTCGAGGATTTTTTTGCCCCAGTACATTCTCATGTAGCCGTGCATTTTGCCGGTGATGACCATCTCTTTCTGTGCGGCGTTCCAATATGGGTCGTGTGTTTGGGCGGACTCGAACTGCTCAGTTGAATACAAATATTGCCTTTTGTCCCGGCGGTGGTAATTCAAAGTTGTCCTGGCCCATGGCGGCAAAGAAGCAAACGTGTCGTACTTGTCGTTGTAGAACACGAAATTGTGGCTCAATTCTCTGCGTACGATAAGCTCCTCAAGATAAGCGTCTTTGCCCGGGCTGGATGTTTTCGAGACTTGCAGCGCAATGTACAGCGATGAGATTTGGCCGAAGTGCAGGTATGGGCTCATATTCGAGACGCAATCTGCATTAGGATCATTTCGCAATTCAGCGAAGTCACTCAGCTTGTTCCGCAAGAATCTGTGCAAATGGCGCTTGGCTTCGCTGGTGCCGCCTTGGAAGGTGCTGACTTTGCCGACACTTCTATCAATCTTGAGCTTTGATACTGCCTTATTTGTATCCTCAATATCAAAGGTGGCAAATCTCAGGCCGAGTGAATCGAGCCTGGGTTTTGTGTGTTTTAGCGGGACAAGATAATAATCGAGTTTCTTTGTTATTCTCGGTCGAATGGTTCCCGCTGAGAAGTTTTCTTTTTCGGATGCTTCTTCGACGGGAACAATTAGATTGGCTTCGACTTCGTGGAGGGCACATTTGATGCGCCTTGCCACGTGACTTCGCCATTTCTTTTGAATGCGCAACTGCCCGGCGTCAGCGACGACCAAAGCCGCATTTTTGGCGAGCTCAACGGCACCCGAGTCGGGGGACGTAGAGTGGATTACCATTTGTATGCCTTTGGCCTTTAGGCGCCGGCGAACTTCCTTGAGTCCTTCGAGCATGAAGTGGTAGTGTCGCTGGTTTGCATCGGGCCAGTCCTCAGTTACGCCGAAGAAAACCACGACGGGCCGTTTGAGCTCGTTGGCCCTTCGAATTGCGTACTCGAGCGCGTGGTTGTACTCAACTCGCTGTGCAGCCTGCATCCAGTAGAGTACATACTTTCCGTCGGTGACCGGCTTGTTGTTCAGAGCAGTTACTCTTTCTGGCTGAATCATTTGACTATCCCGCGTTATAAAAGCATGCCATGACGCACTTGTACCCAAAACATATTTTATCTGAACACCGAGTAACAATACCCACAACAAGCGTCACGTTGCAACTGCAATATTCGTGAGGCGTTGCGACTTTGGGCGTTATTCAGCTCTGCTATTTCCCATGCGGCGCCAGAAAGCCAAATTGCTTTGACAAAGTCGAGCATTACATTATATTTGCAAATAGACTGATAAGAAAGACTATCTGAATTTTGGAGGCAGAATTATGGGCACGACAGAGGTTTTAACAGACTCGCGATTTAGAGGATTTGTTCTACCAATAAGGTGGGTGTGGATAGTGGTTGTGGGGGCGCTGGCAATGTTGTTAGTCACACTTAGTTCCGGGGCTGCCAAGAGCGGCTTATCCGGCTCTGGCGGTGAAAAGATTCCTGTCGTTTTCGATACGGATATTGGTGGTGATATTGACGATACGTGGGCGCTGGCACTACTTGTACGATCGCCTGAGTTCGATGTGAAATTGGTGACGACCGCGGTGGATAACACCCGCTCCAAAGCCAAGATAGTTGCCAAGTTTTTGCAGACTGTCGGCAGAACTGATATACCTGTCGGCATAGGCATACAGCAGAACAAGGGCAGTCACAGGCAGGAGGAGTGGATCAAGCGTTACAAGCTGGCATCGTATCCCGGCACGGTTTATGAGGATGGTGTGCAAGCCTTGATTGACACTATAATGAAATCGCCAAAGCCCATAAAACTGATAGCCGTAGGTCCCTTGCCCAATGTTGCCGCTGCACTTGAGCGTGAGCCACGGATAGCCGAGAAGGCTGAATTTGTGGGGATGCACGGGAGCGTTCGCCGAGGTTACGGCGGCAGCTCCGAAATCAGCGCCGAATATAATGTCAGGGCTGACGTGAAAGCGGCACAAAAGGTCTTTACGGCACCGTGGAAGATGACGATCACGCCTCTGGACACATGTGGCATAGTCTATCTCAGGGGCGAGAAGTATCAAAAGGTGCTGAAGAGAAACAGCATTTTGACGCGAGCGCTAATGGAAAACTATCGTGCGTGGTACAAACAAGGGATATTGAATCAGCACAAGGATTTGAGCGAGGAGGAGGTTAACAAAAGAGTAGACGAACAGGTCAATTCGAGGAGCACAACTCTTTTCGATACGGTGGCGATTTATCTGGGTATGTCAACTGAATTGGTTCGGATGGAAAAGCTGGGTATCAGGGTCACCGACGATGGGTACACACGAATCGATGATAAAGCTAAAGTGATCAACTGCGCCACTGAATGGAAAGATTTGGGGGTCTTTGAAGATTTCCTGGTTACAAGGTTAACAAAATAGAAGATTTGGATTGAACTGGTTCAATCATAAGACATTTGTCGTGAGGGTTGAGAATTAGGCAAGAGAAAGCCAAAGTTGTTGTGGTCGGCAGCTCCAATATGGACTTGGTGGTGAAATCCGCGCGGATACCTTTGGTAGGGGAGACTATTCTGGGCGGAGATTTTATAATGGCCGCCGGCGGCAAGGGAGCCAACCAGGCTGTGGCGGCGGCCAAACTCGGGGCGGAGGTGTATTTTATAGCCAAACTTGGCGACGATATATTTGGTGGGCAGTCTTTGAACAAATTCAAAGAAGCGGGTGTGAACACAAGATATGTCACGCAAACCAAAGAAGCGCCATCAGGCGTGGCTTTAATCATGGTAGACGACAAGGGTGACAATGTCATCGCAGTAGCACCGGGTGCAAATCAGAAGCTGTCGCCTGAAGATGTCAAAGAGGCCGAATCAGATATTGCCTCATGCGGTGCGGTGGTCGCGCAATTGGAAGTGCCACTGGAGACGATTGAATTCGCGGGCCAATTAGCCAACAGTTCTACGGTGCCGTTTATTTTGGACCCTGCGCCAGCGCAAAGGCTCGGTACGGCCTTGCTTAAAATCGTGGATGTGCTGACCCCAAATGAGACGGAAGCTCAGATTCTCAGCGATATGGAGGTAACGGATGAAGATTCCGCTCGTGGTGCAGCGGAGAGACTGCTGGGATCCGGAGTTAAAGCCGTTATTTTAACTATGGGTGCAAAGGGATTCTTGCTGGCTGATAGCGAAAGAGTAGAATTTGTCCCTGCGATAAAGGTGGAAGCCGTTGATGCCACGGCGGCAGGTGATGCTTTTACCGGGAGTCTTGCAGTTGGTTTAGCTCAAGGCAAACCACTTTTCGATGCGGCTTCGTTTGCTAATCGCGTGGCGGCTCTATCGGTTACCAAGATGGGAGCGCAGCCTTCGATGCCGACAAGAGAAGCGCTAGAGCATTTTGTTGAATGCGGATAGCCACTCAAGGAGAGAACAATGAGAGAGCATAAGAGGTTTATGGCAAGTGTTCTTATCCTGTGCCTTGTTGTCTTTCTTAGTCTGCCCGGTAGCTGTCGGCGCAAGGCTGACAAACCGAGGATTGCTCTGGTAATGAAGTCTCTTGCTAATGAGTTCTTCAAAACGATGGAAGAAGGTGCACGGGCACATCACAGAGAACATTCGGACGAGTACGACCTCACAGTGGTTGGCATTAAAGACGAAACGGACGTAGCCAAGCAAATTGACTTTGTGGAGCTGGCGATTGCCCAGGGGGCAGACGCCATAGTGATTGCTCCGGCTGATTCCAAGGCGTTGGTACCGGTCTGCAAGCGGGCGATGGATTCGGGGATAATTGTGGTCAACATCGACAATAAACTGGACGCCGGCGTGCTGGCTGACAAAGGTGTGAAAATTCCCTTTGTCGGGCCAGACAATCGCAAGGGCGCACGGCTTGCGGCTGAGTACCTTGCAAAGAAGCTAAAGCCGGGTGACAAGGTTGCGATCATCGAGGGAGCGCCCAACGCCTTCAATGGAATTCAGCGAAAGCTCGGTTTTGAGGATGCGATGAATGCGGCGGGGATGAAGATCGTCAGCTCACAAACAGGGTACTGGGAGACGGCGAAGGCTGAGCCAATTGCCTCGGCGCTTATTACGGCGTATCCCGATCTTAAGGCTATTCTCTGCGCAAACGACAGCATGGCTCTGGGCGCGGTTGCCGCGATTAAGGCCGGCGGCAAATCCGACGAGGTTTTCGTTGTCGGCTTCGACAACATCCTGGCCGTGCAAAGGTTACTGAAGGAAGGAAAGATTCTCAGCACGATCGACCAGCATGCCGATAACTTAGCCTTATACGGCATAGAGTATGCGCTTGAGATGCTTGGAGCAAAAGGTATACCCTCAGACAAGGAAACTCCCGTTGATCTTATCACTGCGGAAACCCTTCAATGACACGTGCAACGAATAAGACGTTGTTCAGAGCATCGGGCATCAACAAATCATTTCCAGGGGTGCAGGCGCTTCGTGATGTCGAATTGGACCTGAAAGAAGGTGAGGTCCATGCACTGGTGGGCGAGAACGGGGCCGGCAAGAGTACGCTCGTACGCATTGTAGCGGGCGTGGAGAGGTTGGACTCTGGGCAGATGCAGCTTTATGGGCAGCCTTATCGGTCGGAGGGAAGAGCAGATGCCGAAAGGCAGGGCATCCGTATGGTGATGCAGGAACTACATCTGATAGCTAATCTGACTGTTGCAGAGAACATCTTTATCGAAAAGCTACCGAGCAGATTCGGGTTCGTGGACTATGAGAAGCTGAACCGTGCTGCAAGAGAGATAATGAATCGGGTGGGGCTCGGCGACGTTGATCCTTCCGCGGCTGTACGATCGCTCGGAGTTGGACAGAAGCAGATGGTAGAGATTGCAGCCGGGCTGTCGCAGCGGTGTCGCATATTGGCACTGGATGAGCCAACGGCCTCGCTTACGGACAAAGAGATAGAGCTGCTTTTTGGCCAAATCAAGAAACTCAAGGCTGAAGGTGTCGGCATAATCTATATCTCACACCGCATCGAGGAGGTCATTCGTATCGCCGACCGCGTTACCGTACTCAGAGACGGAAAGGTCGTCGCAACTCATTCGACCAGCCAGTTAAAGATTAGCGACATCATCCGAATGATGGTGGGTCGTGACCTCCAGCATGAGCAACTGCGAGGTGCCGGAGAAGCGGGTGAGTTAGCCCTTCGTGTTGTGGGACTTACGCTGGGGGATAAGGTCAAAGATGTCAGTTTCGAGGTTCGCAGAGGTGAAATACTTGGCTTTGCAGGGCTGGTTGGCTCAGGCCGTACCGAGACCATGCGTGCGTTGTTCGGCGCGGACCGCGCAGAGGCAGGGGAAATCTATCTTCATGGGTCGAGCACGCCGGCCAAGATCCGCAAGCCGCGCGATGCGGTGCGCAACGCTATGGCGTTTCTTACTGAGGATCGTAAGGAGCAGGGGCTGCTGTTGAGGCTGGCTGTTCGCGTGAATATCTCGCTGACGCGATTGCGTGATCTGTGTTGGTTTGGCTGGATAAATACGTCCGAGGAGCGGTCCGTGACCGGGCGGTATGCCGATGCCTTATCTGTGCGCTGCGCATCTACGGAGCAAATAGTCGGTGAACTGAGCGGCGGCAACCAACAGAAGGTCGTGGTCGCAAAATGGATGTACAGGAACTCGGATATTCTTATATTTGATGAACCGACGCGAGGGATTGACGTTGGGGCCAAGTTTGGGGTATACGGGATGCTGGCAGAGCTGGCGGAAAAAGGGAAGGCTATAATCTTTGTCTCATCGGATCTCAAGGAGCTTATGGCCATCTGTGACCGGATTGCCGTGATGTCAGCGGGGCGTCTTGTGGCCACGTTTGGCCGGGACGAATGGAGCCAGGAGAAGATAATGTCTGCTGCCTTTAGTGAGTATGTCGCTGCCTAAGACGGGAGTCAGATAAATCCATGCAAAGAGTAGCAAAGAGGAGAATGGCGGATTTGCGAGCTGTTGTTACGGATTACCTCGGCATGACACTCGCGCTGGTGGGTCTCATTGTCTACTTCGGAATTAGGGCTGAGAATTTCTTTACCCTGACGACCTTCAGGACAATTGCCAACCAGGTCCCAGACATCACAATCGTGGCGGTGGGGATGACGTATGTGCTGATAATTGCCGGGATAGACCTATCGGTGGGGTCTGTCATGGCACTGGCAGGTGCGGTGCTTGGGCGTTGTCTGGTCGAATTCAATTTTCCACTTCCGGTGGCGATTGCCGCTTGTCTTGCAGTGGGTATTCTGTGTGGCGCGGCGAATGGGCTTGTAGTTATACGGTGGAAGCTTCCTCCTTTCATTGTCACGTTGGGGATGCTGGAAATCGCGCGAGGCGCCGCATATCGTGTGACCAATTCACGGACTATATATATCGGTGGCCCTGTGGAAGTGGTCACGGATACCTCGATTCTTGGGCTTTCGCTTCCCTTTATTATTGCGGTTGTGATTGTAGTCGCCGGGCAGTTGGTGCTTTCTCGAACTGTTTTCGGGCGCTACTTGATAGCTATTGGGACAAATGAAGAGGCGGTTCGGCTGTCGGGCATTGACCCTGCGCCGCTCAAACTTTTGGTGTTTGTGCTATGCGGTTTTCTGACATCGTTAGCGGCGGTGACACATACGGCGAGGCTGTCTTCAGCGAACCCAAATGCGGGCAATGGTCTCGAGCTCCAGGCCATTGCGGCGGTGGTTATTGGCGGCACGAGCCTTATGGGCGGGCGTGGGTCTGTTGTAAGCTCGTTTTTCGGGGTACTAATAATTGCGGTGTTAGTGACCGGTCTTGCGCACGTTGGGGCGCAGGAATCGACTAAGCGGTTGATCACAGGCTCTGTCATTGTCGCTGCCGTAATCATGGACCACTATCGTCACCGGATTCAGAAGGGCGGCCGGCAGGTGTAGCTTGCTCTGCCAATCAGGCTCTGTTAGCGTGTTGCATTGCCCGAAATATTTGGTGGAGTCGACACACAAAGGATGGGTGAAAACGCGGTTTACAGTACTGTTATAGTGCTTTTTTGACTTCTTGAAAATGTCCGATAATTGTTTTCTTGACAAATCTGGGCGGATGTTGGATAATTGTTCAGAAATGAGCAGAAATTCAAATTCTGGGAGAGAACAATGCGCTTACTGGTGAAACACAAGAACGGCTCCGCGAGAGAATTTCAATTTACCGAAGGGGCTATTTCCATCGGCAGAGCTGCCGACAGCCACGTCTTTTTGCCCGATAGAGCGGTCTCAAAACAACATGCCATAATCTCCATAGCCGAGGGCGGCAAGTGGGTAGTCCAGGACATGGACTCGGCCAACAAAACGTATTTGAACAACGAGGCGGTCCAAAAGGCGGAAATCAAGACGGGCGACTCTCTTCGCATAACGGATTTCACCATCGAGATCAATCTTGAAGACAGGACCGAGGCGGAAAAAGCGATTGAGATGGAAGATACGCTTAATCTGGAAGCATCGCTAACGACGCCCAAGCACGAGACTGTGGTGCGCAAGCCGGATGCTCAACACGCCCCGGCTATGAGATTGGCTGCGAGAAGGCTAACGGATTTTTCGCAGGCTTCCGATACGATAGCAGAAGTCAGCAGTCTTGAGGAGCTGCTGGTGACATTGTTGAATGTCACAACAAAGCAGTTTAGTGCATTTCATGTCTGGTGTGCGTTGAGGGAGCAACCGAGCGGTCCAATGACGTACCACGCTGGCAAGAGACGAGACGGCCGATCCGTGGAGCTAAGCGATCTGATACTTAGTGACAAGATCAACCAAGCAGTTGAAAAACGCCACTCCGTTGTCTTACCGCGAGTTGCGGCTGATATAGAAGGCAAGGAGAGGATACGCTCTGCAATGATAGCGGCTATTGTGGGCCCGGCCGGCTGTTACGGCGTGTTGTACGTCGACAATGCCATGATGCACCAGCACTACAGTCTCAGCGACTTGGACTATCTGATGCTGCTCGCAATGCACACAGCGGCCGTGCTCAAAAGGCTTCTAAAGGCGTGAATCAAACGCCAACTGGAGGATGGAAAATGTTCGGCATTTGCGGGGTCTTTTCTGATTGGAAGAAGGTTGTGGACACCTCTACGCGGGCGTGAGGCGATACGAGTATCAACAATTTTTTGAAAGGGTACGAAAATGAACAGGTGTGGAAAAATTATGGCAGTGTTGGTGCTGGTCTCTATGTGCAAGGCGAGCCCAGTCGAATGGCCAGTTGCTGACGGTGGTAACGGGCATTTTTACCTGGCAGTTGTGGCACCAGACGGCATCAGATGGACCGATGCTAACGAAATCGCAAAACTGGTAGGTGGTCACCTTTTGACGATAGCATCGCCGAACGAAAATGAGTTCGTTTTCGGCTTAATTGATAAAGACATATATTGGTTCCAATTCCGCCCTTTTTCAGATTGGAGACTTGGGCCATGGGTAGGAGGCTATCAACCAGAGGGTTCTTCTGAGCCGGATAGTGAGTGGCGGTGGGTCACTGAGGAACCATTCATTTATACCAATTGGGCTGAAGGATTACCAGATAATTTTACATTTGGCCAATGCACTGAGCAGGATCACTTGCATTTTGCATCGGAATTCACATGGCAGCCCCAGTGGAACGACCAATGGGATAATTGTCCCGACCTTTTACCTCACGGATATGTTGTCGAGTTTGAGCCCGACACGGTTCCGGTACAATGGTCAGTCGATGACGGCGGTAACGGTCATTCTTACTTGCCTGTCGCTGTCCCGCAAGGAATTACTTGGTTCGAGGCGTATGAAGTGGCAGCTTCAGTGGGCGGCTATCTTGCCACTGTCACATCCGAGCCCGAAAATGACTTCGTATTTCATTTAGTCGACGACGACAGATTCTGGTCCGATGGTATAGGTCCATGGATAGGAGGATATCAGTTGCCAGGCACAACTGAGCCAGAAAGTGGCTGGCAATGGGTCAGCGGCGAACCTTTCCTGTATGCCAACTGGAAACAAGACCAGCCAAATGATGAGTATGGCTGGCCGGAGGATTGCATACACTTCTACGTTTCAACCAGGCCGGTCGCCCGGGATCGGACGTGGAATGACCTGCTTGCCATGCCGGACGATTACTCCATGGATATCAGGGTTTGCGGTTATGTTATCGAGTTCCCAGGTCCGTATAACTGCACCGAAGATATACTCGGTGATATAAACGAGGACTGCAAAGTTGATTTGAAAGACCTTGTGGTAATGGCATCACGCTGGCTCGAATGCAACCTGTTACCAGAGTCAGGTTGCTGGGAATAGCCTGAACCGGCTACGCTCTTGCTGCTCGGTCTTGGTGCGGTGGTGCGAAGAAAACGCTGAAACTCGCCCGATTCCGGCGAACTGAGGTTGGAAAATAATCGCAACGGGTGAAGCCGCAGTTAGATTCCCGGCTAAATAACGAATATCGAACAGCGAATGTCCAACGGTGAAGTTGGGGCATCTCCGCATATAAGACGCGTTTTTCAGGCATCCACCAGGGTATATTCACTTCCGCGGATTGGGTTTTCACTTTACAGGGCCAACCAGCCTTGTTAGAATCCAGCTAAATCACGCGGTGCGTCGTGCGTGATGGGTATTGCGAAAGATAGACGCGATACGCAAGACGATATACGCAATACGAAAATGGCTGGCAAGATAGTTATCAACACGGAGCGGTGCAAAGGGTGTGGGTTGTGTGTCGTGGTGTGTCCCAAGGCCTGCATCGTCATCTCAAAGCGATCCAACAAAACCGGCTACTTTCCTGCTGAAGCCAGCAACGTGGAATGTACAGGCTGTGCTATGTGTGCGATCATCTGTCCGGAGGCGATAATTGAGGTATATCGTGACGAGCCCAACACAATCGAGATAGTCACCAAGCCAGGCAAGAAAGGGCAACAACGTCACTCCTACGAAAGCAGGAGTCTAAAGGAATGAAGATGCAACAGATTCCCGCTTGCGCGGGAATGACACATTGGAGAAAGCGTGACTGAACGGATTCTAATGTGTGGCAATGAGGCGCTTGCTGAAGCGGCCATTCTTGCCGGATGCGATGCCTATTTCGGGTATCCGATCACGCCGCAAAACGAAATCCCCGCGTATATGTCCCGAAGGATGCCCGAGGAAGGTCGGGTATTTGTGCAAAGCGAAAGCGAGCTGGCCGCAATCAACATGGTATTCGGGGCTTCAGCCACAGGCAAAAGGGCTATGACAAGCTCGTCGAGTCCCGGTATCAGCCTGATGCAGGAGGGCATAAGCTATCTGGCAGGTGCGGAGCTACCAGCGGTCGTCGTAAATGTGATGCGAGGTGGGCCGGGCCTGGGCAACATCGCTCCATCACAAGCCGATTACTTCCAGGCGACTCGCGGCGGAGGACACGGTGATTATAGGACTATCGTGCTGGGACCGTCGAGCGTGCAGGAAATGGTCGATTGTATGCCGCTGGCCTTCGATTTAGCGGACCAGTACCGCATGACGGTTGTCGTGCTGGCCGATGGCATACTGGGCCAGATGATGGAGCCGATAATCCTCCAGACTAAGCCGCGGCGAAAGCTGCCTCCAAAAGACTGGGCTCTGACCGGAGCCGAGGATCGAGACCAGAATATTATCCGCTCACTGTGGCTCGGCGAGCGAGTGCTGGAGGATTTGAACTACAAGCTGCAGGCCAAGTATGAGCAGGTGCAAAAGAGCGAAGTGCTCTGCGAACAATATAAGGTTGATGACGCCGAAATAGTGGTGGTTGCTTACGGCGTCGCCGCCAGAATCGTGCGCGGAGCGGTGGATAAGGCAAGAGAAGAGGGAATCAGGGTCGGCTGGATACGCCCTATCACTCTGTGGCCGTTCCCAACAGAGCAGATCAGTAAAGCCGCTGAGGAATTCCGGATCTTCCTGACGGTGGAATTGAGTGCCGGCCAGATGGTCGAAGACGTAAAATTGGCTGTGGCCGGAAAGGCACCGGTAGTGTTTTACGGCCGACCGGGTGGCGGCGTGCCGACCGTTGACGAGATTCTGAACAAAATCAAGCAGTTGACTATACCAGCCAAACAGATGTCTCCCAGCAAATGAAAACTATGAAAACAGTATTCACACGGACACCTACGTTTAAGGACTGCGTGACGCATTATTGTCCGGGATGCGGGCACGGGGTTGCTCACCGATTGGTTGCTGAAACCATCGATGAACTCGGCATACGCGGCCGAACCATCGGCATAGCACCGGTAGGGTGCGCAGTGTTGGAGTATGATTATATAGACGTCGACATGATAGAGGTCGCGCACGGAAGAGCACCGGCAGTGGCGACGGGAATGAAAAGGACCAACCCGGACAAAATCATCTTCTCGTATCAAGGTGACGGCGACCTGGCAAGTATAGGAGCTGCTGAAATCCTGCACGCTGGGCACCGGGGTGAGCAAATAACCGTCATCTTTATCAATAATGCTGTCTATGGAATGACCGGCGGACAGATGGCGCCGACTACGATGATTGACCAGGTTACAGCAACCACATCTAAGGGCCGTACCGCCGCTGAGCAGGGCCATCCGCTTCAGGTCTCAGAACTGCTGGCTACACTGCCGGGAACGATTTATATTGAGCGCTGCTCCCTACATAATCCAGCCCAGATCCGCAAGGCAAAAAAGGCCATCAAGCACGCCTTCGAGCTGCAGCTCGGCGGCGCTGAAGGACTGTCACTGGTCGAGGTGCTCTCACCCTGCCCGACATACTGGCGAATGAGCCCAGCCAAAGCGATGGAATGGATAGAAAACGAGATGACAAAGGTCTTCCCGCTGGGACGATTGAAAGACGTGAGCCACGACTCGTGATTCGGGCCACAAGGTGCAAGATGCAAAACACGACAGACGGATTTCATGAAGAAGTTATCATCGCCGGCTTCGGCGGACAGGGGACTATGCTGGCCGGCAAATTGTTGGCCCAGACGGCAATGAAAACCGGCAAAGAAGTGACCTATATGCCCTCCTACGGAGCTGAGGTCCGAGGCGGCACCGCCAATTGTATGGTGATTATCGCCGAGGAAAAAATTGCCTGCCCCGTGGTTGGCAGGCCTGATTCGCTGATTGTAATGAACAAGGCGTCGCTTGATAAGTTTGGCCCACGGCTGAAAAGTGGGGGTCTGCTGGTTATGAACAGGTCTCTAATTGATGAAGAGCCGGAGTCAGATGAGACAATTGAAGTAGTAGCGGTGCCTGCGGATGAAATAGCGGTTGAATTGGGCAGCCAGAAAGCTGCTAATATGGTGGCATTGGGTGCGTACTTGCAGAAGCGAACCGCCATAGGGGGACTTACTCCGGATGCGGCTGCGGCGGCGCTTGGCGACGTTCTTGCCAAGAGATACCATGGCATGCTGCCGGTCAACATCGAGGCCTTGCGCCGAGGTGGTGAATTCGTGTTGCGTCATGCGTGATGTCACGCAGTGCGACAGCAGCCAATGTGCAGCGGGACATCTATGAACTGCTTAGAAGGCGAGAGCCATCGATTTGCTCTGCATATACACCGTGCTCAAAGACGATATTCTCTACTTCACATGGAGGCCAAAGGTTTGAAGTTCAAATGTTCGAGGATACGATAAGATGAACCGGACAAGGATGTTTTTGGTACTACTATCTGCTTGCGTGGCATTGTCTGTTCTTACCCTCGCACTCCGAGCGGCATCGTCATACAAGAAGCAAAACAGGGATGCTATTTCCGAAATTGTGGATGGGGATCTTGACTCGGCCATAAAGCACTTTGAGAAGTATCTCGATAGTCATGCCAGAGACCTGGAGTCTCTGTACGGTCTGGCGGTTGCCTATGGCCAAAAGCAGGAGATCGACACGGCGATGGAATACGTCAACGTGGCCCTCGATGCAGGCTTGCCGTTCAGCCGTTTTCTTGCTGGGCCGAGGAGTCTGCTAAAGCCTCTGACCGATAGCTCACAGTTTAAGGAACTGGCGAGGGAACACGCCGTGGGGTTGCTGCATGGTCCCATGCTCGGTTGCGTCACCGACAGCAGCGCGAAATTCTGGGTCCGGACGGCCAATGAAGTACTCGTGCAAGTTTTTGTGAGCAGTTCAGAGAATATGAACCCGCCCATCAAGTCCGCAATTGAACAAACGACGAAAGACAAAGACTTTACCGCGGTAGTTGCCGTACGAGACCTGAAGCCTGATACTCGCTATTATTACGAACTGATAGTGGACGGTCAGAGAGTGAGCGAGGGACCGTCGTTCCGGACATTTCCTGCTTTGTGTACGAGGGCGAAGTTTCAGATCGGCTTTGGCGGCGGGGCTGGGTACAACCCACAGCACGAGAGAATGTGGAATACGATTGCGAAGCATAGACCGGTCGCGTTTCTATTTCTCGGTGACAATGTGTACATTGATAATCCGACAAGACCAGCCGTGCAGCAGTATTGCTACTACCGGCGTCAGTGCCGTCCGGAATTTAGGGATTTCACCGCAACAACCGCGATCTATGCCATTTGGGACGACCACGACTTTACCACCAATGACGGCTGGGGTGGTTCGGCAATCCACGAGCCAACGTGGAAGGTTCCGGTTTGGCACGTCTTTCGTGGCAACTGGAATAACCCTTACTACGGCGGCGGGGAAATGCAGCCCGGTTGCTGGTTCGATTTTTCCATCGCCGACGTGGAGTTCTTTATGCTGGACTGTCGTTACTACCGCACAGATCCGAAGATTAAGAATCCCTCCATGCTCGGCCGAGCACAGAAGAAATGGCTATTTGAAAAACTGAAGGTCTCCAAAGGTACCTTCAAGGTTCTGGCCTCGTCGGTGCCGTGGGCCTTCGGCACCAAGCCCGGCAGCCGCGATACATGGGAAGGCTACAAGCAGGAGCGTGAGGAAATATTCTCGTTTCTTGAGGCAAACCAGATTGAGGGAGTGTTCCTGCTCTCAGCGGACCGTCACCGCTCGGATGTGTGGAAGATTGAACGGCCTAAAGGATATGACTTTTATGAGCTCGAAAGTTCAAAACTGACCAATGTCCACACACATAAGCTGATGCCGGGTGCATTGTTCGGCTACAACAAGAAATGCTCCTTCGGTTTGCTCTCGTTCGACACAAGCCTGCCGGACCCGAAGGTAATCTACCGGATCATCAATATTGATAATGAGGTTGTTTATACACTGACGCTTAAGCACAGTGAGATGACATACGAAAAAGCCGATTAGAGCTGCGTACATAACCGGGGGAGGTCGGTAGATTGGGGCACTCTTACTTTACAAGATGAGCAAGTTGAGAATTTAAGATAGTATTCTGTAAGTCAAGTTTCGCACTTTTTTGAAATGTAAACATAGGTAAAATGGCCTGTGGTTCGCTTTTACGTTTTTTTGTCGCTTTCGAGGTTTTCTCCGAAAGTG
>Ga0209427_10000106_pt1 | contig 74086 bp, 70 predicted proteins | sample DeeMarSWOR136_30_FD_187465 | JGI IMG/M metagenome (GOLD analysis project Ga0209427, IMG submission 187465) | Marine sediment microbial communities from White Oak River estuary, North Carolina - WOR-1-36_30 (SPAdes) (version 2) | ecosystem: Environmental > Aquatic > Marine > Intertidal zone >... | reverse complement strand
AAAATCTCGGGACTCATTTGTATGCCGGCAATCTTTATAGTTTCATCCATCCTGGTACCACTCCGAGTAATCTGTATTTCACGTTCATTATGGTGAGATTATGACTAGCCAAAGTTACTCTGAACTATCTTCCTTTAGTCATAAGTCATCAGCGTTTGAATGCCGTCTAGGGTCTGTGCTACCATGCCAACAATTTTATCGTTATGATATCTTATCTTACGAAATTAAGAAAGTACCTATTAACACAAAACATCTTTTTGTGACACAATATTGGGTTAATCTTTGATTGGGTTTTAATCCTGTACTTCAGTTGTTACAATTTTACTCGGTGAACGATGTTGGGACTATATAGCTAGACTAAAAACTAATTCAAAGGTTCCACCTATCGTACACCACCGCCCACCACTTATTCTGGTAGTATAATTACAACCTTTCAACTTCCGATTCCTATTTTTTATCCATGACATTTACTTTTTCAGGCTCGATTTAAAGTAATAGTTATCTATATCGTATATTTTCTAATATGACATATAGATGCCGGTTTCCAGGATATATAATATTCTTGATAGAATTTTATGTATACCTGGACCATTAAGATAGATTCGGTAAAGCAAGGTGAATTGATATGAAGAGATTAATGAACCGCTGCTATTGACGAAGAATCACTTTTAGGAGATTTGTGGACGAAATCGCGATCTGATTTCCCGTTCAATTTATTAGTGGCAATATTGGGCGAAATCCAGCCATTTTGTATAGCTAATACTACCGCATGGGTTCGGTCACAGACTTCCAGTTTTTCCAGGATATGGGTCATGTGATTCTTGATCGTGTGCTCACTGATGCCGAATTCATTTGCGACTTCTTTGTTTATATAGCCTGAAGCAATGAGGCTCAGGATTTGCCTCTCTCTTAAAGACAGAGGAGATTCAATCGGAGCGTCAACTTCTTCATCTTCTCCATCTTTTTCATCCCGCGAGACTTCCTCAAGCTCCGATAGTTCTTGTTCGTAGAACTTATGATATAGTTTCTTCCATCTTAACCAGCTCACCAGCCAGATCGTGATTATTCCAGCCGCTGCAACCGGTGCCAGAATTTCAATAGCAACACCCTGAAGGCCCATGAGGACAACCGCGACAAAGATAGCATTAGCGAAGATGACGATGTTTACGTTCCACCTCGCTGATAATGCCTTGTCGTCGGCTCTCTTGGCCACCCTCTGCTTCACTGACTGAGCCATCTCAGCTGCTTCTGTTTTCATGTATAACCTACTTTTTAAAGAGCGCCGCCGCCCCACTGTATCATTTTAATCGTAGTCGTAAAAGTTGATTTCAGCAATAACAAAAACGTACCATAACTTCTAGTCAAATGGTACTAGGCAAAACCAATACCCTGGGATATCTCATGTTAGTAGCAGTACTCTGGTGTCCAGGGTGATAGGCGGTCATCCCGATAGACACGAGGCTCAAACGACCAATGATTAAATTCTTCAAGTCTTCAAATGAAAAATAGTACTTTAAGACTATTATCCTATTACTTTAGTCATATTTACCTATGTTTTGTTTCCTCATGCTTGAATATAATATTAATGTAACCTGTTGATTCCAGCTTGATCCCGCAACTTGAATGTAATCTCTATAGTTAAGGATAAAGATATGAATCAGAAGAAAAAAGATAGACTTGAACATTTTTCCGGCGATGTTCGTATGCATGTAGAATCAGCTGAAAATTACATCCAGGTAAACCAGCTCTGCCTGCACCTGAAGACTATCAACAATCTTAAAATATCGTCATATAACTGGTCGGAGAAGAAAGGTCTGGTAATTTCTCTATATCTGAGAGACTCGGTACCATTAAGTGATGTGCTGGGTCAAATGCCTATAGTGGAACAGGCATATAAAAAGAAGAAAAACGAAATTACCGTAGAGTTAAATAACACCTTCCCTGAAGCAACTACTCCGTTATTCTCATTTTTCAAAGAAGCCACACCAGCATGAGTGTACAGGGATGCTCGGAAAAGAAAAAACTCAAAAACCCGACTTCAATTTGTGAGGGGAATTCGGTAAATGATAAAGAGATTATTTAATATCATAGGAGCACTGGCACTGGGCACCCTACTGATATGTCTTTTTCCTGCTCAAACCGCTGAGGCCAGCCAGAACTGGTGGGACATCAGTTACCAGTTCCGAAGGCAAATAACCGTCATGACCGGCATAAATTCTCCCTATAATGGCTATGCTGGATATACGGTTGAGATGACAATGAATACCATCAGCCCCAATATTCAGGATGATGGAGATGATTTACGGATTGTGTGGTGGGATGGTAGTGACTGGCAGGAGCTGGATCGACACATCATCGCTCCGGACACAGATTCAACAACCATCCGGTTTAGGCTTCAGGCTGACATTGCCGCTTCCTCCAGTGATGATAATTACTATATTTACTATGGAAATGACGTTACGGGAGCCGGTCCGGCGAATCTTGAAAATGTTTACCTTCATTATAATGATTTCTCCACCGATCGCTCGGGTGAGTATTATATTGGAAGATTGGGTATTACTAACTGGCACGGTAACGGTGTATACAGCCCTCCCTATGACGCAGGAAACCAGCGAATCAGCTACGATACCGGTGACAACTTCGCTGGAGAATGGGTAGTTGCGGATATAGATGAACGGGACGTCTATATGGAAATGCAGTTACGTGACAGTGGAAAATATCCTACCAATACCACCCCAGGGCTTCTAGCCAGAATCCAGTGGGCGATACCAGGTTCTTCTATCAATGATTTTTATGCCGCTTCATTTACTCAGGGTAATTATAACGAGGCGGGTATCGGCAGAAACGCCAGGAATGCCCTTACCTCAGCTTATGATCCAACCGGTACCAAGTATTATTCTAATAATACTGTTTATCGGTTCTATTTTGCGGTTTGGGGAATAAACACTACCAGTTTTAAAGCAGATTTTGTGAGCGATCCGGGCCAGCTTCAGTGGAAACCCGGAGCAACCCCATACGTGGATAGCCTCTCTTCGGAGGCTTCAGATATCGAAGCATCCGGTCCAGTAGGTTTCTTAGTGGCACAGCAAAAGGGCTGGGTAGATGAGTTTATGGTGAGGAGATATATTGAACCAGAACCCACTCTTTCCCTCGCCGCTGAAGAACCCATACCACAATTATCAGTCACCACCGGCGATGCTACCAATATAGAGATCGATTCGGTCTGTATGAATGGCACCCTGGATGACCTCGGTACCGCCACATCGGCTAACGTATCTTTCGAATGGGGGCAGACTCCGGGCGGCCCTTATCCCTTCGAATCTACTCCCCAAGAAATGAGTGCTCCGGGAGCCTTTAGCTTTTACCTTATTCCCCTGACACCAGACACAACCTACTACTTCCGGGCCAAGGCCATCGGTGACAGTACCACCTACGGCACCGAGAAATCCTTTACCACGTTAAAACCACCTGCGGTCACCACTAACGATGCTACCGATATAGGAGTTGACATAGCCCGCTTGAATGGCACCCTGGATGACCTCGGTACCGCCACATCGGCTAACGTCTCCTTCGAATGGGGCCTGACCCCGGGCGGTCCGTATCCTAATGAGACTATTCCGCAGGTAATGGGTGCTACCGGTGCCTTCAACTTTTATCTCACCCCACTGACACCGGACACAACCTACTACTTCCGGGCCAAGGCTGTCGGTGACAGCACCACCTACGGCACCGAGAAATCCTTTACCACGTTAATACCACCCACAGTCGCCATACCATCAATGGAAAATGAATATGATGAGCCTCGTAACTATTTCTTAGATATAAATGCAATCGAACTTAAGAAGCAATTCCGCGTCGATGTAAACGGCAGACTAATCGAAACAGTAGATATTACCTGTGCTAATGGTGTACTTAACATTCATATACCTGTTGGTACTGTGGTAAAGGATAAATATGGCGATCGACTACTCACTCTGAACATAGATGTAATTGAGATTTCACTAATATCATCCGATGATATGTATTTCATCGGGCCAGCTTATATCTTACTTCCCGAGGAGATAACTTTTTATCCATCGATAACCTTAACCTGCAGTTATGATCCAGATAACTTGCCCGAAGATATTCAAGAAGAAGACCTGTTTTTAGCCGCGTACGATAAAAATACTGGCGAATGGATTAAGCTTGAGTGTATAGTGGACACCATAAACCACACCATTACCGCTGAGTTCAGTCACTCTATGACCTTCGCGGTTTTTCACACGAAGTCCAAATCAACGCTGTCAACTGACAACAATCTGGCTGGATATCCCGACGGCAATGTCGCTGGACTTGATGAATCATCCCTAGTTCCAGAAGTCGCTTCTACCCTGAACCAACGACCCGCTTCACCAAATCCACCTGAGTCAAAGAACAATACCTGGCAAATCACCGTCGGTATCGTGCTTGCGGAAGTAATAGTTGGCATAGCTTTATACCTTTTCATCAGGAAACGACGTAAAGCTTGATAAAATGTTGACTAATTGATCCGTACGATAGTAAGATAAGTGATGAAAGGAAGCAAGCGGCCACCGTCTTTTATCAAGCTTGCTTTACACACAGGATATCAGAGGTTCAGGTCCTCTACCGCCCACCATAAATACAGGGAAAATACCTATGAAAGCTATCATATGCACTAAATACGGACCACCTGATGTTCTCCAGCTTCAAGAGGTAGAAAAACCTGCTCCCAGGGACAATGAAATACTGGTAGAAATTTATGCGTCATCAGTGAATCCACACGACTGGCGTACAATGAGAGCTGACCCGTTTTTAGTCCGCCTGATGGGCGGGGGGTTTTTTAAACCAAAACACCAAATACTGGGAGTTGATGTATCGGGGCGGATTGAAGCGGTTGGCAGAGATGTAAAGCAATTTAAGCCGGGTGATGAAGTATTTGGGGCAGTCGATTTTGGAGGATTCGCCGAGTATGTTTGTGTTACTGAAGATAATTTAGTGCCAAAACCGAGTAATCTGAAATTCGAAGAAGCAGCGGCTGTACCGGCAGCAGCAATCTCAGCCCTGCAGGGTCTCCGCAACATGGGACAGATCAAGCCAGGGCATAAAGTCTTGATTAACGGTGCCTCCGGTGGTGTGGGCACGTTTGCCGTGCAGATTGCCAAGCATTTCGGGGGAGAAGTGACTGGCGTGTGCAGCACGAGAAATGTGGAAAAGGTGCGCTCGATTGGTGCGGACCATGTCATCGATTACACCAGAGAAGATTTCACTAAAAGTGGGCAACATTATGACCTGATTCTTGCTCTTGCCGGATATTATCCGATTCTGGCTTATAAACGTGCATTGAGTCCCGATGGAATTTATGTCATGTGCGGAGGTTCCAGTGCTCAGATGTTCCAGGGTTTACTTCTGGGACCATGGATATCAATGACCGGCAACAAGAAAATGGTTGTGCTCTCAGCGAAACCGAACAAAGAGGATCTTGTTTTCATACAAGAACTTCTTGAAGCCGGTAAAGTCGTACCCGTTATAGATAAACTTTACCCTTTGAGCGAGGTTGCTGAGGCCATCCGGTATCTGGAAAAAGGACATGCCCAGGGAAAAGTAGTCATAACTGCAGGGCATGAGAGCAAAATCTAATCTGTAAATAAACAAGCAGAATTATTTCGCAATATGACAAAGGAAGGATTTTTAACCGTACGCTGGAATAACATACTTTCGCTGGGACTAGGAATTCCCAGCCTGATTTATGTTATCATCGTCTTATCTACTTCGGTATTGTCAGCCAGTGCGGGCTTCATCGGGCTGGTTGTTATCGGTGTGGTGTACTGAGTGATAGTCGAAACACATACAAACATGCGGTTCGCATGGAGTAGGAAAGCCTTAACCGACAAAGACTCAACCAAAAGGGGATTCACCCACCCGCTCAACCTGATTATGATTGCGTACAATGTTATCTGGTGGATACCGATAATCCTAGCCTTTACTAAAGTAATCGACTACCATACGGGCTTCATCGCGTTTTTCGTAGTTACGGTCATAAGACTCGCTGCAAATCTTATAAGAAACAACGTCCTCAAACCGGATCAGGGCGATGGTTTCCCGCTCCGCTCACCCTGAGAGCAGGAAATTTCCACTAATATATCGAAGGATACCCCACGGGGAAAGTTGACACAGCTCGTAAATAGAAGTAACATCTAGGTCAGAAAGGAAGCAAGCGGTCGCCGTCTTTTATCATGCTTGCTTTAAGCGCAGTAGGTTAGAGGTTCAGGTCCTCTACCACCCACCATCGAATCTGGAGGATAGATTATAATGGGAAAATACGATAAATATATCTGCACGACCCTTCAGAAAAGGCACATGCTGCCCGGCCCCACCCCGGAAGAAAGAGATAAGCTTGCGGCGGAGGGAAAACGCATTTATATGGAGCATGTTCTCTGGATTGACGAGGATGTTATCCCGGGCGCATATTACGGCGAGTCCACCTGGCTATGGCCTTCTTCCTACCCCGGCCAGATTACCATGGAAGAACAGCTGAAACGTACCGCTAATCCTACACCCATGTTTCCCCATGCCCATGATTTTCCGGAACTGCTATCGTGGTGGGGTACCGACCCCGATAATCCGGATGATACTGACAGCTGGGGCATGCTTATGGAGGACGAAATTGTCCCTCTTGAAAGCAGCTGGGTGGCTTACATACCCGCCGGTGTTCTGCATATGCCCACAAGAGGCACGGGCAATAAAAAAACATCCCGTCCCGTGTGTCACTGGACATCAGGGCCCGGAGTATACGTACGCGAAAAGGACGAGAAATCGGAAAAGGCAGAGAAGCTGATGAAAGACCTGCCTGAACTGATAAAAAAGAAACCGGCAGAATTGAAATATCGCGATTATTTCGTCATGGGGGGCCAGAAAGAACCTAAACGGCCCGATTACCTGCCCCGGACCGATCCCAGATATACGCGGCACATGGCTTACATCGACAATAGCATCATTCCAGACGCCGAGTTCGGCTGCGATACCAGGTGGCTACTACCCGGCGAGAAATCGAAAGAAGGGCAGTTATTGATGAAACCTCATACCCTGCCGCACGGCACGTCCATAGTCCTTAATGCCATGAATTACGCAGATATCACCGACCTCTGCGCTGAGGTTGAGTTCTGGATTGGCGGAGAGAAACATATCATCAATAAAAGCTTCGGGGCGTATATACCCCCGAACGTTGAACAGGGCCCGATGATTATAAGGAATATCAAGAAGCAGATATTCTTCATGTTGTCTTATCCCATCGGCGAGGGTATCAAGAAATACCCCGGGGGATAGATATCAGGGCGATACCGCGGTAAAACCGTCAATGAAGTCTTTTTAAATTCTTCGGGAGAGTGCTTCATGCGCTCTCATCTCAGGATACCGGTATAAAGCCGATTGACAACCATCTCTTTAAACTCTATCCTTCATATGGTTGAACATCGAAATATACCATGAAGTTTATCATCTCTAAATATCACCTGCTGATTTTTAGCATTTTATTATCCGGAGCTATTTACATCAGAGTGTGGGCAGCGCCGTTATCGGCAGGACCGGATGTTGCCCAGTTCTGGGCGTTCGCCACCATATTCCACAGCCATGGCATCGACTTCTACCAGTATGCCGACGCTACCGACGGCACCTTTCCCTTCTGGGGCTGGGGATACTTCTATCCCCCGGTGTGGATTCTGATACTGGGACTGTGTCTCCTGGCAGCATCAACCTCACAGGCCACGGAGCTTATGGTTGACACCAGCTGGCGGGTGGCAATGAAAGTCCCGATAATAGCCGCCGATGCCATCATTGGTTGTCTGCTATTCTGGGCGCTGACCGGTCCCAGATGGCGGCGGTTGTTGTTCGCCTTCCTGTGGCTTTTTCACCCTACCGCCTGGTTTGAGTCAGCAGTTTTCGGGCAGTTCGATGCCGTAGCCGCCGCTTTCCTGCTGGCCTCGATAATCATGCTGGAGAAAGGTAAGAATTGGCAGGCTTTCCTGCTGGCAGGCCTGGCTATTATGACGAAACAACATACACTGATGGCTATAGCCCTGATGGTAATTTCCGTTATCAGAAACATCGACCAGAAACTGCTGATAAAATTCTTCCTTATATTTATCGGGGTAATCATCGTCATTTCCATACCGTTTCTTCTTACGGGGAATTTCATCTCTTATACAAAATCTATATTATTATCCGCCGACGCACCCGGATACCAGTCCCACATCATGTATGCTTTCAACGGCATCGGCTCGCTATTAACATATCTGCATAATACTTTAGGCTGGGACACGGAAGCTCTTTTCCAGATGAACATACCGCTGCTCGTTATCACCATGATAGCCGCAGTCATATTCATCTATTTAAAACGCATCACGCCCGTGCGGGCGGCTCTGGTAGGACTGTGCCTTTTTACCGCTTTCTTCTATCGGATAAACTACCAGTATCTGCTGATATATATCCCCCTAGCCCTGCTGATAGCCGGCAGTACAACTTACTGGAGTGAAAGGATAGTGGCCGTGGGGCTGGCGATGGTTCCCGCTATCTGGGTCTGGCTATCAAATACAGGTTTCTGGTTTTACTACCTTAAGCCGATGGCTTTAGAAACGCTAGACATGTTTGAAAAAATAGGACTTGTCCGCTACGGAGTGCCTGACTATGCCTTCCTTGCCCTGGCACTGACGATTATGGCGCTCTGCCTAGCATACGTGCTGGGTGCCTTCCTGTGGTGGCGTCGGCCCCTGCCGGTTAGCGCTACCCGGACATTGAACACGGAGCGAGAAGTCTAATATAATAATAAACGAAGACCGGAGATTATAGTCTTCAAACGCGCATAATCGTGGAGAAAGGGGATTTTCAATGGCAGAGTCAAAATACGGCAAATATATCTGCACCGAACTGAAACAGGGTGTGGTAATGCCCGGTTTTAAGGGAGACCAGAAGATAGGCCAGGGATACCGCGATGGCTATCGGATGTCGCTGGAACACGTAATCTGGATGGATGAAGAGGTCATACCCGGTGCTTTTTATGCCGAGTGCACCTGGCAATGGCCCAACACGATGAAGGACCAGAGACAGATGATAATCACCCCGGAAATGCGGGCAAGGATGAAAAGTGGTCCCGGCATTACCCCCCATTCCCATCCGTTTGTAGAACTTTTCTGCTATTTCGGGACGAACATGGATGACCCCAGCGACCTCGGGGGCGAAATAGAGTTCTGGCTGGAGGACGAGGAGTTCCGCCTGACCAAGAGTTTTATGGTCTATATTCCTGCCGGTATGAAGCATTGCCCGCTGATATTTCACCGCATGGATGCCCCCATGTTTCACCTGACCTTAGGCTCGGGGCACATGTACGTCTAGATTTACCACCACATTATGAAAGAATAGCCGAGAAAGAGGTAACGGAAATGGCTGAAAAGAAAAACGCCAGAAACGTAGTTGATTACGATAAACCCGTCGAAGGACTGCCTTCACACCGACTTAAGGTTGACCCGAAATTCGTGAAAAATATCGTCCACGTAGGTCCCGATACCGTGCCCAACGCCGAGTTTTACAGTGAAGCCAAGTGGATACTGCCCGGGTCTGAAAAGGAAATAAAAGAGGTAGAATCGCACACGCATAACTTCGGGGAACTAATCGGGTGTTTCGGTTTTAACTACGACGATATACAGGACTTGGGAGCCGAGGTGGAGTTCACGGTAGATAATAAGACCTATAAAATAACCAAGAGTTTCGCTTCATTCGTGCCGGCTGGTGTCCAGCACGGACCATTGATTTTCCGTAATGTTAAGCGACCGATATTCCACTTCATCGCCGCGGACACGGAAAAATACGAGTAGAAAACCGGCACGACTTATTCCCGGTCCACATCCTGCAAGACGCGTAGTGCACGCAGAGTTACCCACTTGTTAGGCTGCTTTTTCGGTCCGAAATCCACCCACATTTTACCCGTGTAGTCATACTCCAGAGCCCAGCGTCCCCGGCTGTCCTGCTTATCCCTGATATATTTAATGGTATTAGTCAGGCGCGGGTCTTTACCGTAGCCCAGTGCCACCAGCGCTTCGGCTATCTGGAGAATGTCGGTAACATAGAATACCGGAAACCCGAACTTCCACCAGTTCCCGCTGGGTTTACTGGCATAGCCGCAGGGATAGTCCGCCGTAACCGGGTCTTTTCCAAAGAAAAAATCAATTCCCGTTTCTATAGCTCTATTAATCAGAGGCGTCCGTTTCTCCCCGGGTAGCCTGCCGAAAGCCAGCATCACCTTGACGGCTCCCCAGGCACAGGGCAATTTGTTATTGGCGCCGCAGGCAAAGTTGGGACCGCATTTACCGGCATAGTAACGGAGCGGGGCCTTCTTATCCTTCATAGGTGCGACGCCCTCTCCGGTAACACTGCGCGCCATCCACTCGAAAGCCTGGTCCAGTCTCGGGTCATCACATCCCAGTTCGAGCAGTGAATCACAGAGATTCCCCTGCAAGCAGTCAGCCGTGCCGGAGGGAAGTCCGTTAACGGTGAAATGACCGCCTTGCGTAAGGTTATTATCCAGGATGTAGGCGCAGGCGGCGCTGACACATGAGTCGATTTCAGGTGAAGCACCGAGTTGAGCCAGCAGAAACACCGACCATACCGTCCCGGTGTACTTGGGGTAATAACCGGAGCCAGGCTGCTCCCAGTAGCCTTCCGGGTGCATTTTGCCGAGAACCGTGGCGATGGGACCGTCAGCGTGGGCGGACTTCTTTGCCTCAAGTAATTCCCCGGGAGGGCTTTTCAGCAGGTCGCGCATGGCGAGATATCTGACGCCGATATCACCTTGCTCCAGTAGCCATTCCAACACACTGCTTTCCTTCTCGATTTTCTTTTCCATTACAGACCTTTATATTATATTTTCAACCTAGTTAGTATAGCTAGTTGAATGGGCAATTACAAAATTACCATCCGGCTTCATCTGGTTTTGGCTGATTTATATAGCTCTCCCCCTGACCCCCTCTCAAACTGGTTTATATTCAATATCCGTTATGTAGCCTGTTTGAGAGGGGGGTGATTCTTAAGAGGGGGCTTCGCCCCCTCTTTTTCCTACTCTCCTCTCCAGCTAGATTTAATTGCACTGTCTCACAGATATTTCCGGCTGGAGAGGGGTCAGGGGTGAGGTAAGCACAAAAAAAACATGAAATAAAATCCATTTATTTAATATCTTGACAAAATCTGTTATAACTGTTATAGTATGTATATATCAGTATAGGCGATAAAAATATGTTGCTCACGATAAACGAAAAAGACAGTCGCCCGATATACCTGCAGATAATCAGCCAGGTTAAGGAGCAGGTAAGCAGCGGTGTACTTAAGCCGGGGGACGAGTTGCCCTCGGTCAGAGATCTCGCCGATAGTCTGGGAATAAATATGCATACCGTACGCAGTGCCTATCTCAAGCTACGCGATCAGGGCATTATTAACCTGCGACTGGGCAGAAAAGCAAGGATTGCACCCTGGCAAAAGACCGCTAACCTTACCATAGTCAGAGATAGCATAAGCGAAAGACTAAGGGAGCTTATTATCGATGCCCTGCTTTCAGGGATGTCTGCCGATAGTTTCCGCGAACTGGTTAACCAGCAACTGAAAGAAATAAATGAGGAAGTAAACAGGTAAATGAAAATAAAACTGGTACATCCGCTCTGGACACATCTTCCTTCAGTAGTGGCACTAATTATTCTGGTGATTTACATTCTGACCACCGGTCCGCTGCCCGCGGAGGCCCCCGTTCACTTCGGCTTCAGCGGTGAGCCCAACCGCTATGGTTCTCCCTGGGAGGTCTTTGGCATCACCATCGGTCTCTCGGTGATATTCATACTGGTTTCTATTCTGTTTGACGAACTCTGGGCAAGGCAGGAGAAAGCCAAGAGTTTCAACTGGCTTTCGCTCATGGATGATATTTTCGTACCTTTCATGGCGGGAGTGGGCCTGGGGTACCTCTCTTTTCTCAAGTCAGGCGATGATTCCTTCAGCTTTCCCTGGGCATACGCCCTGCCGATGGTCGGCGGAGCCGTAGCCCTCGCGATAATCCTGGATACGCTCCGACCCTACCGTCCGTACTCGGCACCTCTTACCATAGAGGACAGCCCCACATTAAAAGCAGAAATCGCAAAAAGCCTGAAGGAAAACGCCTCTTTCGTTTACTGGGATTATCAGAATCCTTTTTACGTATCGCTTATCACCGTCGTCCTGCCCCTGGTGATGTTCCTGGTTGCCGCAATTACCTCGTTCAGCCAGATATGGGTGGGAGTCGTAATGCTGGTGGTGGGTATCACGCTCATCATTCCTTACGGGGGTCAGCGCACGCTGGTGACGCGGAACCAGGTTGCTATTCGCTGGGGGATACTCGGCATCAGGGTTCTACGGTTGAAAATCACAGATATAACCGGAATGACAGTACACGAATTCCAGCCGCTGAAGGACTTCGGCGGCTACGGAATACGCATCAACCGCGAGATGACGGCTTACTACCTGAGGGGAAACCGGGGCATAAAAATCACCAAAACAAAGGGCAAGGCGGTACTCATCGGCTCTGACCACCCCGAAGCCCTGCTGGCTGTTCTCCAGGGTATCACCGGTCTCGAATAAAAAGTAAAGGGGTTGAAATATGGATGACGAACTGGAAATGCTTGTGGATATGTTGCCTTTTCTCATCCCGGTTTTTCTCATAGAAATAGCCCTGCTGATTTTCGCCTTGATTGATTTATTCAAACGAGAGCATATAGACAACAATACCAGGATTATCTGGGCGGTGGTTATTATCCTGTTTGGCATTATCGGGCCTGTTATTTATTTTATTTTCGGACGCAAGGAGAACCCTGTTGACATCGATTAAGATTGACAACCTTTCCAAGCATTACGGTAAAATCATAGCTCTGGACAAGCTAAATCTGGAAGTGCCAGATAATATCGTCTTCGGTTTCCTGGGGCCCAACGGCGCCGGTAAGACCACGACGGTAAAGCTACTTACCGGTTTTTCACGACCGACCTCGGGGGATGCCTGGGTAGCTGATGAAAAGGTCGGTGATGGTAATTATTTACTGAATGCCAAGACCGGGCTGCTTCCCGATGTACCCGCTTTCTATAATTGGATGACAGGACGTGAGTTTCTGTATTTTGTCGGTGAGTTATATGATATCCCTTCAGGTGAACTAAAGTCGCGTGTAGGAGAACTGCTGGAAATGGTGGAGCTTATCGAAGCTGGTAGAAGGCGTATAGGGGGATATTCACGGGGCATGCGCCAACGACTTGGCATTGCTCAGGCACTTATAAATCGACCCCGAGTACTTTTCATGGACGAGCCGACTTCCGCCCTAGACCCAATCGGGAGACGCGAGGTTCTGGAGCTTATCCTTCGACTGCGTGAGTCGGCAACCATTTTCATGTCAACCCATATCCTCTCTGATGTTGAGCGGGTCTGTGATATGGTGGGTATCATCAACCAAGGCAAGCTATTAACCGTATCATCGGTGGAAGCCCTGCGCCATAAATACACGCACTCGGCATTCGAGATGGAATTCATAGAGGATGCCCGCCCCTTCGCGGAGTCGCTTAACCAGATACCTTGGCTTACCGAACCTAAAATCGTCATCGAAGGTGGAACGCCTATACTAAGAGTGAGCGCGGTAGATATAGACTATGCCCGCCGCGAACTACCACGACTCATCAGCGAAAGCGGATTAACGCTAACACGTTATGAACTCAGCCAACCAAGTCTGGAGGAGATATTTATTAACATCATGGAAAGCGAAAACAACCGATGAAAGGTCTGGCACCCCTGCTTAAAAAAGAATTAAAAGAGCAGTTCAAGACCTACCGATGGCTGATTGTCGGGGGGATTTTCCTGTTATTTGGTATCACGACACCTCTGATGTTTAAATATCTGCCGGAAATACTGGAGTTCGCCGGCGAACAATTAACGATTATAGAAATTCCACCACCGACAGCGGTACAGTCTCTCTCCGAGTATGCCAGTACCATCGGACAGATAGGCATACTAGTAGCCGTGCTGGTGGCTATGGGCAGCATTGCCAATGAACTCCGTCACGGTACCGCTATCATGACGATGAGTAAGCCTGTCAGCCGTTTGGCTTTCGTGAGTGCCAAGTTCATTGCCATGAGTCTAACTTTTCTGGGGTCGATGGTGCTGGCTTCAATTTTCTGTTTTGCCTATACGGTATGGCTTATCGAGTCAGCCGATATTCAGGCTTTCATCGGCTTAAACCTTCTTCTTGGTCTGTTCCTAGTTTTTTGTCTGGCGATAACTCTACTGTTTTCCAGCTTCTTTAAAAGCTCGCTGGCAGCCGGTGGGCTGGCACTCGCGGTTATCGTTGCCCAAGCGGGGCTGGCCGTTCTACCCCGCTTCGGGGACTATATGCCAGGCAAGCTCCTCGGATGGGGGAACAATTTACTGACGGGGAATGGCGAAAGCTACTGGTGGGCGCTGGCGATTACCATCGGCGTAATCTGTTTCTGTATCTATTTTGCACAGCGTACTCTGAAACACAAAGACCTCTAAGTAAAACGAAATTGGTAAAAATTTCCCTAGGCGTGACCGCCATCGACGAGATACGTCTGGCCGACCACCTGCCTGGCGAGGTCCGAAGCTAAATACGCCACCATATTGCCGACATCGCCAGGAGTGGTTGACCTTCGGGTAGGCACCGTCGCTACGGCGCGGTCGATTTCACCTTCGGGAAACTCACCGGTAATAAGGAATTTGGTATCACCCACTCCCGGCGCCACGGCATTGACGTTTATTCCCGAACCGATAACCTCCTTGGCAAGCCCTCTGGTAAAAGCGATGATAGCGGCTTTAGAAGCTCCGTAATGCACGCAACGGGGCATGCCGCTGATGCCGGCACCTGAAGCTATGTTTACTATTTTGCCGCTTTTCCGCTCGAGCATCTGCGGCAGGACGGCTTTGGTACAATAGAAAACCCCGTATAAATTCAGGTTAAAAACCTTTTCCCAGTTTTCTTCCGGGGTATCCACGAAAGGAGTCGGCTTGGTAGCCCGGCCGGCATTATTCACCAGGATATCTATCCTGCCGAATTTCTCCAGTGACTTTTTCACCATATCTTTAACTTCAGCCAGTTTGGTAACATCGGCAACGATAGCCAGAGAACGACGTCCCAGCTTTACAATATCGGCGGCCGTTTTCTTAACGCCTTCTTCATCAATATCATTCACGATAACATCGCAGCCCTGCCGGGCCAGGATCATCGCGATTCCCCTCCCGAAACCCACCTGACTGCCAGCTCCGGTAACCATGGCTATCTTTCCTTCCAGACCAAGCTCCATATACCCGCCTCCTTAAATTCCATATTTTATAAAGGGGGAGACTTTATACTCCCCCCTCCATTTCACTCACCATGAAAAATCATGCGAAGAGTTAATCGAAGCCGTACCATTTGACGACCTTATCCAGTGGCTCCCTAGCGGTGCGACTTTCATTTACCGGGTCGTCCCAGTCCGGATAGCCTATAGCAATTCCCAGGGCAATAAGCTTGGATTCCGGTATTTTCACGACCTTCCTGATAATATCCGGATAGACTGCCGCCTGCGCCTGGGCTATCGTGCCCAGGCCGTAATTGGTAGCCAGGAGCATGATATTCTGCATCGCCGAACCGGAATCGTACATACACCAGACGTTAACGCCTTCCTTCTGATAGATTATCGAGCGGTCAACGATAAGATAGATGCAGGTCGATGCACCGTAGTGGCGGAAGTTAAGGATGGAACGTTCTTCCCATTCTTCTTTGGTAAATTCTTTCCTGTCTTTTGGCGCCAGAGCCCGGATACGCGCCATGTAAGGTTCGGGGAACTCATAGGGTCGGTGTACCTCGTTACTCCAGTCCTGAATTCCCCTAGCTACAAAGCCTTCCTGTATCTCTTTTAAAGGTTTTCCGGATACCACGAGAAACTCCCACGGCTGTGTATTTGCCCAAGACGGAGCCCTGAGGGCCTGCTCCATAATCTTTTCAAGTATGTCTTTCGGGACGGGGTCCGATTTGAAAGCCCGTATGCTTTTCCTCTGTTTGATAGCTTCAGTAACATCCATGATATATTCTCCTGATTATAATATGATTGGTCATCGAAAAGATGGAATTATAAGAATTGACCTGTATATTTTAATGATAACCCACAGGTAATGGAGTGTCAAAATACGGGTATAAGATGGTATGACCGATATGCAGCAAGCAAGAGCCTGCCAAGCAGCTACAAGAAGAAAAACACAAGTCGAATTATTCAGTCTATTCGGGTGTCGTCAGTATCGATAAAGACCATTTTATCGCGGAGTTCTTCAGCTACCAGCATCTTCATTGATTTCTCGGTAAGTCTAGGGGCGTACTGGCACTGGATAAACAGGAAAGGCCTTTTAACCGATAATATCCGGAACGGACAATGGACGAAATGTGCCGGGATATATATCATCGTGGACTCGGTGATGATGTGGCTTTCCATCTCGGGTCCCATGCACATTTCCATCTCCGCGCCGAGGTCTCTGGGATTATCCGTGTCCGTCCCCAGGGCTACGAGCAATTCGGGGTCTTTATGCACGTGGGGTCCGTGCCCGGCATGCCTGGTAGCTTCGAAACCCATTATCATCACCGAAAAATACTGGCTCCCCTCAATAATATCAGCATCGGTAAAAGCGACCATGGTGGGCATGCGTCCGAAACCCTTTTCACGTTGCTCTTTTGGAAGCTCATGAAGAAAATACCTGCTATACTTCATTTCTGCCATACTTCTTTACTCCTTTATTTAACTACCCCTGATAAAGGCACAAACAGGGGCAGCAATGACCCTTCCCCGCTGATACCTTCCCACAATGTAACCCAATGGGAAAGAATAATCAGACTTTTTCGATAGCTTTGGCGGGACACCACCACTCGTGGGACTGGCAGGTGCCGAATTCGGTGCATTTATCCTGGTCAATACGTGTTGTAAATAGAACAAGTCCATCCGGTTCGGTCACTTTATCATCCACGACGATAGCCCCTTCCGGACACTCGGTAACACAGAGTCCGCACTTAAGACATTCCTTTTCGTTTATCCTGTAAGCCACATTATCCTCCGTATGTGTATATTATCAATCACTATTCATTAATGGTTAGTCCGGGCCGTCATATCCCTCGTCGGGCCACATTGCCCAGTTCGTATTTTCCCTGACTTCCTTGGGCAGCAACTGCCGGTATGATTTCTCCGTGTGTTCCCCGCCCTGATTGACCTCAATGAATATCCAGGGTCGGGTAGTGTTCAGAGGCCGCCAGGGGCCATGGATAAAATTCGGCGGGATGTAAATACAGCAGGTTCGATTGAACACATGCCTCTCCAGCTCCGGGCCCAGGTAAATCTCAACCTCGGAGCCGAGGTCCATAGGATCATCGGGATTGGTGCCAATATGGAATAACAACTCGACATCACGGTGAATATGCGGCGGATGCCCTCCCATCGGCCTGTCAGCAAAAGAGGCGGCAACGTTGGGCATCATCCAGTGAATCAGGTAGAAATGACTCCCCTCCATTACACTGCTTTCCATGCGTGCCATTACCAGACGTCGCTCGTTGGGATAGCGGCTTGGGTCATATTCTATTATGTACTTATCATATTTCGTTTCGGCCATACAAAAATCCTCCCGGAAAAAACGTTTCTCAAAATGTTATCTCAATATATTTACGAATGTCAAAGCAAAGTCATTTTATCTTGACAAGTTATGCCCGATTATCTATTCTGCTTGGTGAAGGGAAAACCCCGGATTTTACTTTGACAGATATTAAGAAAATACACCAGCTGGATATACCGCCGAGTTTTGAAATACCATCGGGATTTGAGGGATATAGATTCCACGGTGACAGAGAACGCCTCGATGCGATAGCCCGTGAGATGGCGGAAAAAGTTCGCGAGATAGCCAGGCCCCGGGCCATATACACCTCCTCGGACGTGAAATGCAACGGCAGGGATTTCGTAGATATCGACGGTATCAGGTTTGAGAGCCGCATACTGAACAAGAAATTATGCAATCTGGAAACCATATATCCCTTCATCGCGACCATTGGCAAAGAACTGGATGAATTTAAGGCGTCACCCGGCGAGATGTGGCAGTCATTTATACTTGACTCTATAAAAACGATGCTTCTTATTTCAGCCGCGGAGTATGTAACCGAACGCATACAGAAGGAATTTAACCTTGGCGAGGTTGCCCTGATGAACCCCGGCGAGCTTAAAGACTGGCCTCTCGCCCAGCAGATACCCCTGTTTAAACTTTTTGGAGGAGAAGAGAAATCCATCGGTGTGTCGGTGAGTAAGGGGGGTGCCATGCGACCGCTAAAATCACGTTCGGGGATAGTCTTTCCGGATGATACGGGATTCGTCAGCTGCCGGTTTTGTACGCAGGAAAACTGCCCGGGCAGAAGAGCACCCTACGATGCCAAACTCACCGCAGAATTCATGAAGTAAAAATCCCCTGACGCATGAAATAGAGGTCATATGAAAATAGACGTATATTCCCTTATTATTAGGAGAAAATCTTCTTCCGCAAGCCGTCGAACTGCTGGTGCTACCCCATTAGTGAGTTAAAGGAATAATGATAAAACTGGAAAAACCCCAGATAAAACCGGCATCCAGAATACTGGCGCGGGCATTCCGCGACGACCCCGTAATGGAGTATGCTTTTCCAGAAAACGGCGGTAATGACCCTCGAATGCCCTATGCTTATGAGTTGATGTTACGTCTGGGTGTGAAATACGGGTATACCTACGCTACATCATCTGCACTCGAAGGAGTAGCAACCTGGGACCGTTTTTATAACCCCGGTTACTCCTTCTGGAGAACGTTATTATCCGGGAGTCTGGTGCCTGCAATGAGGATGGGCTGGGACGTGGGGAAAAGGATGCAAAAGTTTGCCGATGCTCTGAAGGAAAAACAGCAGGAGATAGTCAGCGGTATTCACTGGTATCTTCAATTGATAGGGGTAGAGCCCGAACAACAGGGAAAAGGCTTCGCCAGCCAACTAATCAGGGAAATGCTTCACAGAATAGACAAAGAGGGTTTACCATGCTATCTGGAAACGGAACTCGAAGAAAACGTTCCTATATATGAACACTTCGGCTTTCAGACTATTGAGGAATACCGTGTCCCCGATACACCACTCAGGATGTGGTTGATGTTACGACCAGCATCTCCAGATTAGCGGGTTCCCACTCACTCCCTCGTGCTGTTTACGGTAGTTGGTACCAGTTCAGAAAGTGACGGGTGAATATGAATCCCGTCATTTATCTCGTCGACATCGCCACCTGAAGTCATGGCATTGACCACTTCCTGAATCAGCTCAGGTGCATAGGGCCCGATGATATGAAAACCCAAGATTTTATCCGTCTCTTTCTCCACGATTGCCTTGGCAAAGCCCTCGTTCTCCATGATAGCCTCGCCCTTGGCGGTCTCATAGTATGATGTTTTGCTCACGAGAATATCGTGCTCTTTCCTAGCCTCTTCCTCTTTCAATCCCACCGAGGCAATCTGAGGGTACGAATAAACGGCATGGGGAACAGCGCTGTAGCCAACCGCCATATCGGCTCCGTGGAGGACATTGTAAGCAACGATAGATGCCTCGCGGTTAGCCGTGTGGGTGAACATCTGTTGTCCGGTGACGTCGCCCACGGCGAAGATATTTTTCTTACTTGTTTCCATATACTCATTGACTTTGATAAAGCCGCGCTCGTCCACCTCCACGCCCGTCCTTTCTACCTGCAATATATCTGCGCTCGAACGCCGTCCTACAGCTAACATGACGTACTGTGCGATAAAAGCTCTTGGTTTCCTATCCTTATCATCTCTGGTGAAGACCCTAACCCCTTTACCACGCTTTTCAATGCTTTCCACCAGGGTACCGGTGTGAACTACCATCCGCGGCATCAGCTTTAACCTCAGCAGTTCGGCAATCTCCGGTTCCTCGGAGAGAATAAGGCGGTCAGCCATCTCCAGGATGGTGACCTTGGTACCCATGGCGGCGAAGAAATGCCCGAATTCCACAGCGATATAGCCCCCACCGATGATAATGAGACTATCGGGTCTTTCCTTCAACTCCAGGATTGATTCGCTGGTGAGATACTCGACCTTGTTCAGGCCCGTGATGGGCGGTATCACGGGACGGGACCCGGTCGCGATAAAGATATTCTCGCCTTCGAGTTTCTTACCGTTCACCTCGAGGGTGTAATCGGAGATAAAACGCGCTATACCTTCGTAAAAATCAAGATTACCGGTCTGCCCGATACTTTCCCTCAGGTGTTTCTGGCTCTCCCGCCGGGAGCGCCTCATGCGGTTCATGATTGCCCGGAAATCGATATTTTTTATCTCAGCGGTAACACCCAGTTTTTTAGCCTGCTGTATTTCCACAATCCTGTCCGCCACGGCTATCAGCATTTTGGAGGGAATGCAGCCCCAGTTAAGACAGGTACCTCCGATAAGAGGCCCCCGGTCTATCAGCGCGACCTTCAGTCCGTGCCCGACAGCTTCATCAGAAATAATCGCGCCACAACCGGACCCGATAACTATAGCATCATACTTCTTCATCTCTTTACCTCCTGAACCAGGCCAATTATATCATTCCTGCTTGTAAGCATCCTTTTAAAGTACTTTGAATTGATTATAGTATATCCGCTACCCTATACCCAATCTTTTTTATTAGGTATAATATTTTATAGATGAAAGAGAGTATAATCAAAAATATCAGGATTTTCGACTTTCAACCCCAACCCGAGGATTTTCTCGGCGAGGTGCTGCGGGGGCTTAAAAAGGTACCCAAGCAGCTTCCCACCAAGTACCTCTACGATGAACGTGGCTCGACTTTATACGAACGTATCTGTACCCTCGACGAGTATTACTTACCGCGCGTAGAAATTGATATTATGGAACGGAACATCGATGAAATAGCCAATCTCCTGGGTAAAAATGTAAGTCTGGTCGAGTACGGCTGCGGCAGCTGCACCAAAACACGTATTCTTCTGGACCATATGCCGGACCTGACTGCCTATATTCCCATAGATATCTCCAGAGAACAACTGCTTCATGAAAGTCAGGAACTCAATATTGCCTATCCGGAACTAGAAATCCTCCCCGTATGTGCTGACTTTACCGGGGATTTTCAACTGCCCGTACCTGAAAGAAACAGCGAGCGGAATGTGGCCTATTTCCCCGGTTCATCTATCGGCAATTTCGGGCCGGATTCCGCCCGCAATCTACTGACGCATATCGCCGATTTATGTAAACCAGGTGGAGCCCTGCTTATCAGCATCGACCTGGCCAAAGACCCGGAGATGCTTCACTATGCCTATAACGACCGTGATGGTGTGACCGCCGCTTTCAATTTAAACCTCCTAGAAAGAATTAACCATGAGCTCGGCGGCGATTTTAACCTATCATGGTTCAGGCACCACGCCTTTTATAATATCGAGAAAGGGCGCGTGGAGATGCATCTGGTTAGTCTGAGGGATCAGGTCGTGCATATTAATAATACAAGGATATCCTTTGCCGAGGGCGAAAGCATCTGGACGGAGAGTTCCTATAAATACGAGCTGCGCGATTTCATGCTGATAGCAGATGACGCCGGTTTTAAGGTCGAAAAGGTATGGATCGACGACAAGGAATGGTTCAGTGTGTTGTACCTGGTGGTGGATGGTTAAAGAACCTGAAGTAAAATCCTATTTACAGGGAATCAGCCTTACCGTATCTTTCTCTTCCAGTACCTGCTTCAGGGCAGCTATCGTGTCGTCGATATCCTTTTTTGTAGTATTGTGAGACAGCGAGAAGCGCACCGAACAGTGGGCTTCTTCCTCCGTCCTGCCCATAGCCAGGAGTACATGGGTAGGCTCCGGAGAGCCCGATTTACATGCCGACCCCGAGGAAAGGGCTATCCCGTGCCTGTCCATGGCGATGACAATCGATTCACCCCGGAGTTCCGGCAATGTCATGTTGAGAGTATTGGGCAATCTACTGACGGGATGTCCGTTCAGTCTGGCATAAGGCACCAGCTTCTTGATTCCCTCCTCAAGTCTATCCCGCAGGGCCTCTATCCGTCTGCCCTTCTGCCAGGTCTGCCCTGCCAGCTCGGCGGCTTTTCCCAGTCCGACGATAGACGGAACGTTCTCCGTGCCCGCCCTGAAACCGCTCTCCTGCTGTCCACCATGGATGAGGGGTTCTATCTCAACCCCTTTCCTGATATATAAGGCTCCCACGCCTTTCGGTGCTCCGAATTTGTGCCCGGATATGCTCAGAAGGTCCACGCCGAGTTCTTCCACATCGACCTTAATTTTGCCGATAGCCTGGACGGCATCGGTGTGAAACAGGATACCCTTTTCGTGAGCAATATCACACAACTCGCGGATGGGCAAGATGGTTCCCACTTCATTATTCGCCAGCATGATAGAGACAAGAATCGTTTCATCGGAAATGGCCGCTCGCAGTTTTTCCGACTCCAGGCAACCGAATCCGTCAACCTCCAGATAGGTAATCCTGAAACCTGATTTTTCCAGAAATTTAGCAGTATTCAGCACTGCGGGATGCTCAATGGCGGTGGTGATAATATGATTACCTTTATCCCGACGGGCATTGGCTATACCCACCAGAGCCAGGTTGTCAGCTTCCGAACCGCCGCCCGTAAAGACAATCCGCCGCGGCGAGGTATTGATAAGCGAGGCTACCTGTCGTCGCGCTTTTTCCACAGCCACACGGGCGTCTCTGCCAGCAGCATGGATACTGGAAGGATTACCATATTCAGCCTCTAGGTACGGCAGCATCGCCTCCCGGGCGGCGTCAGCCACCGGAGTGGTGGCGTTGTTATCCAGATAGATTTGCTTTCGTGGTTCAGTACGCGCCCGCGTTAAAGATGCTTTCTTTTTTCTTTTCATTACAGGTTTTACGCCCTCTTCGCCTTTACCCGAGGCTACCTTCACCACATCACAGAGAAGGGCTTTATAGACGGGAAAACCGGATATCTCGTCGAAATTATCCAGGTCAGTAAGTTCATTGACATTCCTCTCCCGCCAGGCTTTCGGTCCTACCGGTGTACCGCCTCCCATGGAGCACTCAATCGTTCCCTTCATAATATCATCAGTCACCAATGCCCTGAAAGGGACACTACCCCGAGGGGTCACGACATCCACCAGGTCGCCACTCACGATATGCCTTTCGGCCGCATCTACACGGTTAATCTCGACAGCAGGTTCCGGGTATTCTGTCGCCAGGCCCTCTATGCCGTGATGCTGGGATCGAAAATCATTAGGGGTGCGGGCTCCAGAGTTAAAGACAAGGGGATATTCTCTGGCGAGTGCAGGACTGCCGAGAGGACCTTCTCTGGGTTCAATGTATCTGGGTAATGGTTCGTAACCATATTCCTCCAGGGTTGTTGACCATATCTCAAACTTACCCGTAGGAGTTTCAAAACCAGGCTTTCCGTCCTGCCGCAGTCCTCCCTTTTGCCACTTTTTATATTCCAGCATGGGGACGGGAATTCTCACCCAGCCTCCCTTTTCTCTGATATCCTCGGGAGTAAAGCCGGAGCCATCCAGAGCCAGACGAATCATTTCATCCTCGGATTGAGGAAACAAGTGCCCGTAGCCAAGTTTCTCGGCTAACCCGGCCATAATCAAATAGTCATTACGCGCTTCTCCCAGCGGCTCGATAATCCGCTCGCGTAATCGCAGAATCGGTCCGTAGACCATATAAGACTCATTCTCGAACATCGTCGTTGCCGGCAGAACGATATCGGCATAAGCAGCGTCGGCGGTTAACTGGCGGTCGATACAGGCCAGGTAGTCCAGCTTTTCCAGTGTCTCCCGCCAGATAGCTGTCTGCGGCCAGGAAGTCAGCAAGGAAGCTCCGTGGATGATTAGAGCGCGCATCGAATAGGGCTCTCCCTTGAGGACGGAATTCACCAGGCCGATAGCGTGAGACTCGCCACGGTAATTGCTGTAGACAGGAAAGAGCTCTCTTCCGATAGCGATATCAAGATTCGGGTTTCTTTGATTACAGGCACGATTTATGGGAAAAGTGCTGTTGAGCATGTTAAGCCCGATACCGCCCGCCACATCGAGGTGCCCCGCCAGACTGAACAAAGTATACACAGCGCGGGCGGCCTGTACGCCGCTGTTGGAGAATTCCAAGCCAGTATACAGCAACGGACAGGCACCATCGGCACTGGCGATACGGCGAGCCAGATCGTGTATGGTCTCGGCAGGTACACCGGTTATCGTCTCTACCACTTCAGGACTAAAATGCTGGGTATAAGCTCTGAGTTCGGCAAATCCGTGGCACCAGTTTTCGGCAAAGTCTTCATCATAAAGGTCTTCTTCAATCAGCACCTCAATCAGGCTCAAGGCCAGTGCGCCGTCGGTCCCGGGACGGATGGGAACCCACTGGCCACCGGTGCGTACGACTGTTTCCGTACGACGCGGGTCAATAACAACAATATCGGCACCTCTGCCTGCCGCTGTTTCCAGACGCTGCATATCAACCGGAGGAGAATCTGTGGCGGGATTGGTACCCCAGACGATAATCATTTCAGCGTTTTCAACATCGGAAAACATGTCAACGCCCGACCGCCCCATGGTCACCCCCGGAGCGATAACATGCAGGGAAACATAACAAAGGGCGCCTACGCCGGTGGTATTCGGGGAACCGAAGGGGAAGAGGACGTTAGATGCCGATGAAACGGTGATTCCCGCGGGTTGAAACATATCGCAGAGAGACAGCTCCTGGGCGCCGCGCCCGGTGTAAATACCCACCGCTTCGGGACCCGACTCATTCTTTATTTTATTCATATTTTCAATGATATTATCGTAAGCCTGATCCCAGGTAATATTCTCAAAGTCGTACGAGCCCTTGGGGCCGACACGCCGCATCGGGGACTTCAACCGGTGGTCGCTATAGACAATCTCCACGGCATGTTCGCCCAATCGACATATCGTCCCCAGCGAATGATCAGGGTCGGGACGTATGCCAACCATTCTATTCTTATCAAGGGCTACTTCTACCCAGCACCCGGCGGGACATATACCGCATATACCTTTCTGCCAGACCATAGTCAATCCTTTTTATAAGTCTCTAACCAATATTGTATAAACACCAATATTAAAAATCCAGTATTGACAAACTGGCATGAATTCATAGAATTGGATTGGGAGGTAACGGATGCCACAACTCGTTAAGGGCGGTAAATATATCTACGGTTTGTCTAAAGTAAGTAGAACCGGGGTGATTATCATTCCTCCGGAAGCCATGACGGAATATAAATTCAGGGATGGCGATAGGGTAATATTACTCAGCGGAAGCCGTAAATCCGGTGGTTTTGGAGTTACCAAATCGAGCATACTACAAAAAACAAACCTGGCAAGACTCATACAGGACATCCCCGGTTTAGCCAGTTACCAAATACCGGAAAACGTAACTATCGAAGCCAAAGGCAGGTGGCTGTGCTGGTCTACGATTAAGACAGGTGGCTATCTGCAACTCACAACGGAAACACTATCAAAATATAATATTGCAGTCGGTGATTTTTTAACAATCGGTCGGGGTAGTTATCTGGCCATTAGCTTTATAGCACGGGGCGTTATCCTGGAAGAAGCTTTAAGACACCCTGACCTGGAGATATTTGAGGTTCATAACTAATGTCAGATAGCCTGTTCAGGTAAGTAGCATAAAACAATATACAAAACTTTATTCCAATAATAGTTTATCATCACATATGAGCATCACTTGACATTTGGCAAACCAGATGGTAGAAATATGACTATAGAGCAAATAACCGCCAATTTATTGCTGTGGTTGGGTCGGTAATTTCAGGTAAAAAGAGATGAACGACTCACACAAAACCAAGAAACAGCTCATCAATGAGCTGTCGCAGATACGCCAGGAACTAGCGGCCGTATCAACTTCGAAGAATACCTCTCAAAAAGTCACTCCGGAGTCAATAGAACCTGATAATATCTTTTACAAGGCTTTTCTTTCCAGTCCTGACATGTTTATTATTGCCGATCCTACCAACGGCACATATGTAGAAGTGAATGATAGCTTTGTGAAAAACACCGGTTATAGCCGCGAGGAACTAATCGGGCACAGTGTTGGCGAACTCAACCTGTGGGTTCATCAGGAAGAACGTGATAAAATGAGCCGTCTTCTTACCGAACATGGCAAACTAACCAATGAAGAATTCAGTTTCCGGATGAAATCAGGGGAGATACGCCAGTGGCTATGCGCTGCTGAGACAGTAAATATGGGCGGCGCGGAGCGGATGATAGCGGTAGCCACGGATATTACCGAACGTAAACAAGTAGAGGATGCACTACGAACAAGTGAAGAAGAATTCCGCACCCTGTTTGAAACGATGGCTCAAGGTGTAGTTTATCAGGAAAAGACCGGTGAAGTGATATCCATGAATCCGGCAGCAGAAAGTATCCTTGGTATGAAATTGGAGAAACTAAAAAATCCTAGGATAATCAATACAAACTTAAAAACTATACGCGAAGATGGTTCTATATATCCCGCAGAAGAGCATCCCACCATGGTTTCCTTAAAAACGGGCAAACCAGTAAAAGATGCGATTATGGGAATTTATAATACGGAAGAAGATAACTACAAATGGATAATTATCAACACCGTTCCACAATTCAGACCGGGTGAAGACGAACCATATCGAGTATTCGTTACATTTAACGATATCACCGAGCGAAAGCGTATGGAAGAAAACCTCAGATACCACGCTGACCTCATGCAAAACGTATCTGATGCCATTGTATCCACTGACCTTGAACACAAAATTATTAGCTGGAACAGAGCTGCCGAGTTAAAATATGGCTGGCGGGAAGATGAGGTCATCGGCAGGAAAATGGTGGATATCCTAAAGCCAGAATATCCGAATAAGAAAATTGAAGACATAATGAAAACTCTAAGAAAGGACGGTATCTGGCGGGGTGAGGCCATCCACGAAACAAAAGGGGGAGAGAAGTTAAACGTATTAGTATCTACCTCCCTGATAAAGGATGAAGAAGGTGATAACAAAGGAGCCGTAACCTTTTTTACTGACATCACGGAACAGAAACAGGAGGAAGAAAGGCACCGGACAATTCTTCGTACGACTCTTGACGGCGTCTGGACGGTGGATTTGAAGGGGAAATTCATAGAAGTAAATGATGCTTACTGCAATATGGTGGGATATACGCGGGAAGAACTGCAAAATATGTCTATAATGGAAATAGAAGCCGTAGAAACACCTGAGGATATACTTCAACGGATCGATAAAATTATCACAGAAGGCGGCGACCGTTTCGAGACTAAACACAAGCGTAAAGACGGCCGGATAATTGATGTTGATATCAGTACCAACTATCTCGATATAGGCGAAGGACAGCTTTCTGTTTTCGTACGTGATATTACCGAACGCAAGGCGACTGAAAAGGCGTTAAGAGAATCAGAGGAAAGGTTTTCCAAAGCCTTCCGTTCCAGCCCGGACAGGGTGGTTATCTCAACCCTCAATGACGGGAAAGTCGTTGACGTTAATGACAGCTACCTCCGCTATACGGGATATAGACGTGATGATGTGATAGGCCATACCATGATTGAACTCGGTTCCTGGGTAAACCCCGAGCAACGCATTAAAATAATTCAGAATTTAAAAAAACACGGAAAAGTTGAGAATGAGGAAGTTGAGTTACGTAACAAATCAGGAGAGATACGAAATTCAATTTTTTCAGCCGAGCTAATCAACATCGACGGCGAACAATGCATGATATCCATAGCTACTGACATCACCGAACGAAAACACGCCGAAGAGGCATTGCGGGAGAGCGAGGAAAAATTTTCACGGGCTTTTCATGCCAGTTCTAATCTGGTGAGTATTACCCGCATTAAGGACCATGTTATTCTTGATATTAACGAAGCTTACGCCCAACTCTCCGGTTACAGCCGCGAGGAGCTCATCGGGCGTTCCACGCGCGATCTGAAACTCTGGGCAGATCCCGAACTAAGAAAAAAAGCCTCCACGCAACTTGACCAGAACGGCAAGGTTCGTCACATGGAGGTTAAACTACAAGCAAAGTCTGGTGATATTCGGACTATTCTCCTATCCACAGATATGGTATATCTGAAGGGTGAACCCTGTCTCCTTACCACAGGCGTTGATGTCACCGAACGTAAGGAGGTTGAAGAAGCACTAAAGGAAAATGAGGAAAGATTCCGGCTGATTGCGGACAATGCTAATGATCTTATCTCGCGTATTCAGATGATTCCTGAAATAAGTACAGACTACGTGAGTCCATCATGTCTGCGTATCACAGGCTACAGGCAGGAGGATTTTTATAAAGACCAGAATCTAGGCCTTCAGATGATTCATCCAGATGATCAGGATTTATTCCTGAAACACATAAGATCGGGGAATAAAAACCAGCAACCACTTATAGTACGACTGGTACGTAAAGATGGCCAGGTAATCTGGATAGAACAAACCCACACGGCCATCTCTAACGATAAAGGTGAAACCGTCGCTATGCATCTCATCGCCCGTGATATCACCGAGCGTAAGCGCGCCGAAGAGGCACTGAGAGAAAGTGAAGTTCAGTTAAAGGGTATTCTAAAAGCCGCTCCTATCGGCATAGCCCTGATTCAGGACCGCATACCTGTATGGGTAAACGACCATTTTTGCACCATGACGGGTTATTCAGAACAAGAACTGGTGGGAAAAAACTCCAGAAAACTGTATACATCATATGAAGAATACCTGAGAGTAAATGAACTAAAAAACCGGGCCATAGAATTTTCTGGTAAAGGTGAAGTTGAAACCCAATTTGTCTGTAAAAACGGTGATATTAGAGATATTTTGATAGTCTCCACACCGCTGGATCCCGATAACCAATCAGCCGGAACAATCGCAACCATGATGGATATCACCGAGCGGAAGAAAGCTGAAGAACATGAGAGGGAAGCCAAGAATTTAAGAGAACTGGATAGATTGAGAACCGAGTTACTGGCGAATGTATCCCATGAACTGCGTACTCCGCTGGCCAGCATAAAGGGGTTTACAACCGTTCTTACTGACTACGATAATAAACTCACGCCCGAGGAAAAAAGGGAATATCTGGAAATTATTGACCATAATACCGACAGGCTTTCGGAATTGATCGAACAATTGCTGGTCATTTCCCGCTTAGGCTCGGGCATGCTTACTATCGATAGGTCACCCAGTGATATCAAAACTCTATGTGAGGAAGTGATATCCGAAGCGAAAATCAGGTCACCGGAATTCAATTTTATACATGATCTACCGGCACGATTGCCTAAAGTATACATTGACACCAAACGTATCAGGCAGGTCCTGGACAATCTTATCGATAACGCCGTGAAGCATTCATTTCCAGGTACCGAGATATCGATCACCGCCAGCAGGAAAAATAATGAAATAGTGGTAACGGTGACTGATGAAGGAACCGGCATCTCCCGGAAGGATAGGCCTTATATATTCGACCGCATGTTTCATACCCAACGTAAGCATAAATCGGGAGCAACGGGAGCCGGACTGGGATTATCCATCTGCAAAGGGCTTATAGAAGCACATCAAGGCAGAATCTGGATAGAGAGTGAAGAAGGTAAAGGAACCAGATGCTTTTTTACCTTACCGACATATAACAACCGGGGTGTTCGTCATGGTAAAAAGGAAAAGGGGGAATACCATTCTGTGCATCGAGGATGAAGCGGATAACCGTAATTTTGCCTGTAAAGTACTCGCTCTGGAAGGATATCGATGCCTCGAGGCTGAAACCTGGGAAGACACTTTTAGATTGCTTGATGAAGAAGACATTAATCTGGTATTACTTGATTTAAAGCTCTTTGAACATGATGGCTGGGAAATACTGGAAAAAGATAAAAGAGAACCCGAAGACCTCGGCAATTCCGGTAATAGTGTGTACAGCATCATTCGGTGAACCACAGAAAAAGCGCGCCTTCAGAATGGGAGTCGTCGACTATCTTATCAAGCCCTTAAGTGCCAGCGTCCTGAAAACCGCAGTCTCTCGCGTCCTGCCAGTTTGAGAGACATGACTTTGCTTACCTAGAATTTGCCTCGGAGCATCTGGTAGGTATCAGACAGGGCCTGGGGTATAACACGCAAATCTGCAAGTACGGGGATATAATTGGTATCACCCTGCCAGCGGGGCACGATATGACTGTGAAAATGGTCTTCTATACCGGCCCCGGCTACCTTCCCGATGTTCGCCCCAATATTGAATCCACCCGGATCAAATGCCTTTTTGAGAACCTCCAGGCTTTTACTGATAAGTTCGAAGTGCTCGTTCCTCTCTTCTTCCGTCAGTTTTCCCGGGTCGGAAACATGACTGTAGGGGGCTATCAGCAGGTGACCGGGATTATAGGGATAGCTGTTGAGCATGATGAAATTCGTTTTACCGCGGTATAGTATATAGTTCTCAACATCCTTCTTCTCGGCGGGTTTATCGCAAAGAATACAACCCTCCGGCTTTTCGCCGAGGATATACTGGATACGCCAGGGTGCCCAGATATGCTCCATAACCTTCTCCTGTACAAGCTACGTTGTTATTTTAATCAGCCGGAAATACTACGTCAATGGTACATGAGAATCCTTGTTTGGTGTATTTTACGCCTTTTACCTTCGACTCCATTTGGCTTCACACGCAGACTTATGATATAATATTATGCAATATATTAAAATATAAAAGGATATAATCATGACTGCTAAGACTAAAAAACCCGCCGAAACAGAAAAGCCTGCCAGAGACCTGCAGTCATTTATTGAAAACGTTAATAAAAAAGACAAAATTAACGGCAAGAGAATCCGCTTTGCCTTTACCAAACGTAAGAGATAACTAACCCCTTTTTTAACTCTTCTGATTTTGTTCTTTTTTTAAAAACAGTTCATCCGTGGAAAAATCCGGCAGATAATATCTGGGAGATTCCATCCCCTGCAACCAGCCGTTTTCCATCCCCAGCTTATCTACCAGCCTGACCACCCTGGCATACTCCTCCTTGGTTATCCTTCTATTCAGTTCCCTGTATTTATAAGCGCGGTATGACGGATGGTACTGCGACATGATGCTGACGGTTACCCGGGGAGAAATCTCGTCGACCAGCCATCTCAGCGATTCCTCACTGCCGGCAATATCGTCAGGCAGTATCAGGTGCCGGATAATCAGCCCTTTCCGAGCGATACCGTCCTCATCCACTTCTAAATCTCCCACCTGCCGGTACATTTCCCTGATAGCCGAGTGGGAACTCTCCACATAATGACGCACGTGGGAATATTTCCTGGCATATCCATCGGAAGAGTACCGCAAGTCGGCGAGATAGATACTGATTATTCCGTCGAGTTCCTGGAGAGTCCGGGTGGAATCATAGCTGCTGGTATTGTAGACGAGGGGCAACGTGAGCCCCATCGGCACCGCTTCCAATACGGCGCGGACAATCTGGGGAACGAAATGAGAAGGTGTCACCAAATTGATATTGTGACACTTCAAATCGTCCTGAAGATAAAGCATGCACTCCGCCAGTCCGCGGGTACTAATCTCATCGTGCTGCTTGTTTTCCGGTTCCTGGCTGATCTGGTAGTTCTGGCAATATACGCAGCGCAGATTACAGTTAGCAAAGAAAATCGTTCCCGAGCCCCGTCTGCCGGAAAGCGCCGGCTCCTCGCCGTGGTGGGCGCAAACGGTCGAAATAATCGGGAGTAACCCCGAATGGCACGAGCCTGTCTTACCCGCGAGTCGATCAGTACCGCATTCCCGGGGGCAAATATCGCATTCGGAGAGTCGTTCTTCCAGTTTTTCAGCGCGTCTCTGCAATTCTCCGGAATGATATAAGGAGATATATCCGGGTTCTTCCATATTCATGGTCCCTTCCTTTTTACCTCAAGGTTGAGCCCTTCAATATTCACAATTTCCACCTCTTCGCCAATATCAATATCACCACTCAAGGATTTCGCCTTCCAGTACTCGTCCGCAATCTTAATCACGCCCTTCGGTTTCAAAGCCTGGGTTACCTCGCCAGCCCGACCTATCATGCCTTCTCTACCGACTACCTTCTTTCTGCGCAGGCTGGGCACTATTGCCCGGTGCACGATAAATACAAAAGTGCCCACAATCAATCCTATGATGACAAGGAGATAAATGGGTATATCCACATCAAAAGCCCAGAGAATAACGAAAAGCAGTACCAGTACAGCGATATCATCCAGTAATGCCACCAGGACAATTACCCAGGCTTTCATACCTGAAGATTCGCCTTTTTTAGTCATTTTTCTGCTGCTTCTGAATCTTTGCCCAGGTATCGCGGAGTGTAACTATCCTGTTGAATACCAGTTTTCCCGATGACGAATCCGGGTCAACGCAGAAATATCCCTGCCTTTCAAACTGGTACCGACTCCCTGGCGTGGCACCGGCAAGAGAAGGTTCGACCCGACACGATGTTAATACCTCGAGGGAATCAGGATTTATATAGTCCTTAAAATCCTTTCCGTCTTCCACATCCGCGGGGTCTTCCTTGTTAAACAGGTGGTCGTACAAACGTACCTCGGCTTCGATGGCGTGCTCGGCAGAAACCCAGTGCAACGTTGATTTAACCCTGCGTCCGTCGGGGGCATCACCACCCCGCGTAGCCGGGTCATACGTGCAGTGGACCTCAATCACCTCACCGCTTTTATCCTTGACCACGCCGGTACAGGTCACGAAGTAGGCGTATCGCAGTCTCACTTCGCTACCCGGTGTCAGACGGAAGTACTTGGGAGGAGCTTCTTCAAGAAAATCATCCTGTTCGATATACAGCACGCGGGAAAAAGGCACTTTACGCGTCCCGGCGGCGGGGTTCTCGGGGTTATTGACCGCGTCGAATTCCTCTACCTGACCCTCCGGGTAGTTATCAATTACCATTCGCAGGGGACGCAGCACTCCCATGACACGCTGAGCCCGCTGGTTCAAATCCTCCCGGAGGCAGTGCTCCAGAAAGGCAATATCAACGGTGCTGTTGGTCTTGGCTACTCCAGTACGCTGGCAGAAGGTCCGGATAGTTTCCGGCGTATAGCCGCGGCGGCGTAAACCGCAGAGGGTCGGCATACGGGGGTCGTCCCAGCCACTTACCAGGCCTTCCCGTACCATTCTCAGCAACCGGCGCTTACTCGTCATGGTATAAGTCAGATTGGTTCGGGCAAACTCAATCTGTTGAGGATGATAAATACCCAGCTCATCGAGAAACCAGTCATAGAGAGGGCGGTGGTCTTCAAATTCGAGAGAACAGAGGGAATGGGTAATCCCTTCGATGGAATCCTCAAGGCCGTGGGCCCAGTCATACATCGGATAAATACACCATTTATCGCCCGTACGTGGATGACTGGCATGCAGGATACGGTACATGACCGGGTCGCGCATATTCAGGTTGGGGGAGGTCATATCGATCTTCGCCCGGAGTACGCGGGAACCATCCGGGAATTCCCCGGCCCGCATGCGCCGGAATAAAGCGAGGTTTTCCTCTAGCGGGCGCTCCCGGTAGGGACTCAGCCTGCCCGGCTCCGTCAGAGTGCCGCGATAATCTCTGATTTCCTCCGCGCTCAGCTCATCGACGTAAGCTTTACCGGCACGGATAAGCTGCTCGGCGTATTCATACATTTGCTCGAAGTAGTCCGAGGCATAATACAGGCGGTCTCCCCAGTCCCAGCCGAGCCAGCGTATATCCCGTATTATCGCGTCGATATACTCCTGTTCCTCCTTGACGGGATTGGTATCATCGAAGCGTAAATTATAGAGACCGTTGAACTCTTCGGCAATGCTGAAACTTATCCAGATGGCTTTAGCATGCCCGATGTGCAAATAGGCGTTAGGTTCAGGTGGAAACCGGGTATGTACCCGTCCGTCGTACTTGTTCGTCAGAAGGTCCTGGCGGACAATATCCCTGATAAAATCGCTGGCTGGTTTGTTATCTTCTGTGGTCATGGTTTCCTATTGTCCTCCTTTCCTTCTTACAAACCTTTACTCGTTTCAAGCCTGGTTATAGCTGCTTTAATCCTTTTCATGCATCTTTCTTTGCCCAGCACCGCCATCGTTTCAAAGAGGGGCGGGGTGGCATTACGGCCGGTGGTTGCGACGCGAAGCAGGCTGAAAAGCTGCCCCGTCTTGATTTCTAAATCCCCGGCGAGATGCCGGAGGGTATCTTCTAACAAATTGTGGTCAAATTTATTCAATGACGATAGTCTTTCTCCGGCGGCTTTCAGTGCCGCTAACGCTGTTTCTGGGGTCATCTTCTTACCCACCAGCATCGCGGTTTCATATTCAAGCTCATCAACGAAGAAGAAGTCGGCATAGGTGGCAGCATTTTCCAGGATATTGATACGCTCCTGAACCAGCGGCATCATCTGCCGGACATAGCCAATATCCACCGGGCGTTTGACCTCTTCAGGCAGTCCCTTTTCCAGGAAAGGGAGCACCCGGCTCGTTAAATCTTCGACGGACAAGCCGCGGATGTAAACGCCATTCATCCAGTCGAGTTTATCACGGTTGAAGATGGCGCCGGTCCGGCCGATGCGATCGAGGGAGAAGTAGTCGATTAGCTCCTGGCGGTTCATTATCTCGGTCTTATCATCCAGCGACCAGCCGATTAGCGAGAGGAAGTTCAGCATGGTCTCCGGGAGGTAGCCGTGCGCGCGGTAGTCCAGCAGGGACACATCGGCATGACGCTTGCTCAGCTTGGCGCGGTCGGGGCCGACGATGAGGGGATGGTGGACGAACTGCGGCGGTTCCAGTCCGAGGGCCCTGTATATGAGGAGGTGGCGGGGCGTACTGGATATCCATTCCTCGGCGCGGATGACGTGGGTAATCTTCATGGCGGCGTCATCGACGACGTTGGCGAGGTGGTAGGTGGGATAGCCGTCCGACTTGAGCATGACGAAGTCGTCGATGGTGGCGTGGTCGAAGCTGACATCGCCGTAGATAAGGTCGATGAAGTCCGTATGACCTTCCAGAGGTACTTTAAACCTTACGACCGGCGTGATGCCTTCGGCTTCCTTTTGCGCACGCTCCTGCGGGTTTAGCTCGCGGCAGTGTCGGTCATAGCCGGTGGACTGCTTGAGGGCGGCCTTCTCCTTCCTCATGACTTCGAGGCGCTCCGGGGAGCAGTAGCAGCAGTAGGCATCGCCCTGCTCAACGAGTCGGCGGGCGGCCTCGGTGTAGAGGGGGAGTCGCTGCGACTGAAAGTAGGGACCATAATCGCCGCCGACCTCGGGTCCTTCATCCCAGTCGATACCGACCCAGCGGAGGGCATCCATGATGTCCTCAACGGCGCCGTCCACCTTGCGGGCGAGGTCGGTATCCTCGATGCGGAGGACGAAAGTGCCGCCGTAGTGGCGCGCCATGAGGTAGTCGAAGATGGCCGTGCGGATATTACCCACGTGGGGCGAGCCGGTGGGACTGGGGGCAAAGCGTACTCTGACAGGCTGAGCCATGGCAAACCTTTCCGATGGACTGGTACAATCCATTCTACCACCAAAGCCAGCCAGATACCAAGAAGGAGCCAGATTTTGAGAAGAAACAAACAGAGACTGGAAGGGGGGTGAACGGGCTTGAATTGTACAGATGGTTATGTTAAGTCTGATTCATAGGAGCAGACAGGCTACCTTACCTCGACTCGGTCTACCCATTTAATCCACGTACCGCCAAAGTCGCCTTCTACGACCAAACGCAGCGGGAAGCCGTGCTCCACCGGAAGTACCTCGCCATTGACGGTATGCGCCAAGAAAACACCATCGTGCAGAATATCCTCGATTGAAAACTTTTGCTCATAGTAGCCATCGGCCGAATAGAAGACCACAACTTCAGCCCCGGGCTTGATGCCGGCTTCCTTTAACAGCGTTTTTACCGGTATGCCCATCCACTCGGCGTTATCAGCGAAGAAAGCGGGGCATATAAGAAGAACCACGCGGGTGACGGTGGGATATCCAAGGAGAGTTTCATAAGTAAGGGCGAGTTCGTTTTCCACTAATCCGTCAATGATGAGGCGGTATTGTGTTATATCCACTTCAGGAGCCGAGCCGGTGATATGCAAGTGTTCCGTGGATGTTATGGGGAGCTTCGAATTATCAACTTCCGCAGGGTCTCTATTGATGAGGTTGGAGAGATCATCCGCCCGGTCATTACCAGGTGTCCGGCCGGGTATCTGGTTATCAGCTTCAATCTCATCCTGCGTTTGCCCTGCCAACGGCGACGGCGGAGTCGCCGAATCCTGTTGAATGGACACGCAGGAAGAAACAGCTATAACCGAGCCCGAAGCGACCATTAAAAAGACGAAAAGCAAACCCAAGTGCTTCTTAGGCAATACAGCGCCCTCCCAAAGAATAGGATTATTTACTCTACCTATATTTTTAACCTTAACGCATATCATGTATGTGACTTTACTCTCATGGAAGAATGATACGGGGCGGGAGGGTGGAAAGAGGATAAATTTGCTTGAACTGTTTTCAGGAGTTATGTCAGATGAGTTAGGATGAGGTGTGAGAAACGTCTTATTCCACTTGTAGCTTTGCGGTATATAATGATATCATAGGTATCTATTTAGAAGTCCGTACGCAGAGAGAACAGCCCAGCCGGGCGGGAGGCAGGCACATGGAGAACGACAGGATAATACAGGACGGGAAAGACATTACCGTGGTGGTGAGCCGTAATGTGTACCCGGGGCACGAGCGGGAGTACGACGAGTGGGTACGCAAGCTGGTGGCGGCGGCTAAAGAGGCGCCGGGGAACAAGGGTGTAACGATGCTTATCCCCGAGCCGGGTAAGTCTGGGTTGTACCACGTCGTTTTGAGATTCGTCGACGAGAGGTCGGTGCACCTGTGGGAGACCTCCTACGTACGCCAGAAACTGTCGCACGAGGCGGACGAGTTTTCACGGAGAATCCGGCAGGAAGCCACCGGCCTAGAAACGTGGTTCTCCCTCCCCGACTGCCCGCAGCTGGAGGCGCCGCCGCGCTGGAAGATGTTCACCGTGACCGCGATAGCGGTGTACATCCTGGCGTCCATCATCGTGCCGCTGCTGGACATGGCCTTCGAGAACGTTAACTTTTACGTCGTCAATATCCTGACGAGCTTGCTGCTGGTGGGCATCCTGACTTACGCCGTGATGCCCTGGCTGAGCCGGTACGTCCTGCGCCGGTGGTTGTACAAGTGAGGGGGCTTTAAGAGAGAAATATATCGTTGATGACGCCCGCGAATACACGGCGTAACCTTTCACGGGCGTTTCTGAATTTGTCCGAATCCAAGTCGGGTATTACTTCTTCCTCGAAGCTATCTCCCTCCAGGTAAGCCGGGAACCTGAGCTCAATCTGCAACGCCTCGATAGCGTCCATAGCCCCGTAGTACCGGGTAATGTGCCCGCCAATCCACTTATCGTTAGCGACGACGCGAAAACCGTGGCGACGATAGCTCCGCTCGAAAGCATCGATAAGGTCTGGCGAGCAGGTAACGCCGTTAACATTGCCCAGGCAGACGTCAACCTCGGGACCCCGGTAGTAGCTGTGCAAATCCAGCAAATACGCATGCCTGCTTTCCTGAAGCATTTCTTCCAGAAGATCAGATAACTTGTGGTGATACGGGGAGTAATAATCGCTGACCCGCCTTTCGACCTGAATACGCGTCGGTTCCCTTTCATAGAGAGGTTTGCTGAAACAGGTATTTTCAGGAACAACGCAGGTGTTTTCCGGTCCGAACAGCGGTTCGGTTAAAGAACGGTTGAGATTGACGACATAGCGACTATGGGTGGCGTGAATCACGGTGATACCCAGTTCCGGGAGGAAATCGTACAGTCTTTCCAGGTGCCAGTCCAGCGGCGAAAAGGCCGGGAGAGGGTCCTGCCTGAACTGCTTTTTTACCTCCGGGGGAACATGACTGCCGCTGTGAGGAAGGCTGGCAACGACGGGTATTCTGTTTTCAGGGGGGACATGCAGGTTAAACAGCCTCATCCAGCCTCCTTTTTACCCGTTAATCCTCTTTTTTCGTCGGAGTCGGGGGACGGGGACCGGGTGGATTTTCCATATAGAGTTCCTCGTGGACCTTCTTGAGCCAGTTAGGGATATCGATGTGCTGGGGGCATTTCTCCAGGCACTCGCCGCACTCGGTGCACTTGTCGGCGCGACGTTCTTGGTCAAGCCCGAAGGGGCCGTTATAGCGGAACTGCCCTATATGGGTATCCTGATACATCATGGCGTCGTCATAAATCTGGAAGATAGCGGGGATATCCACGTTGTTGGGACAGGGTAAACAGTATTTGCAATCGGAGCACTTGATGGGCCTTATACTGCGGTAAGCCTTGCGTACCTTATCAATGACAGCCTGGTCATCTTCCGTGAGAATGCCCGCCCGGGCGGCATCGGCGATTTCCAGGTTCTGGACAACCTGCTCCATCATGCTCATGCCGCTGAGAGCCAGGGTAATCTCGGGCTGGTCCCATACCCAGTGGAAAGCCCACTCCACCGGCCGGAACTTGCGCGATGACTTCGCCCATTCCTTGGCGACGGGCTCCGGGGGCTCTTTGGCGAGGAGTCCGCCGCGCAGGGGCTCCATGACAACGACGGCCAGTCCCTTGCCGGCGGCGTATTCGACGCCCTTAGTGGTGGCCTGGGTGTCCCTGTCCATGAAGTTATAGAGTACCTGGGCGAGCACCCAGTTATCGTAGGAATCAACAATCTCTTTGAAGACGTCGTACTCATCGTGGAAGGAGAAGCCGAGTCGGTCGAAGTAGCCCTTAGCCATCTGCTTTTCCGCCCAGTCGAGCACCTTGAAATCCCTGACCTTGTGCCAGCTATCCTTGCCCAGCCCGTGCAGCAGATAGAAATCTATTTTATCGATGTCAAGTCGTTCGAGCTGCTCGTTGAGAATACGGTCGAAGTCGTCCGCTTTTTCAATCATGCGGGCAGGCAGCTTGGTGGCAAGCCTGGCCTTCTCGCGGTAGCCGTCTTTGAGCGCCCTGCCGACGAGTTTCTCGCTGTTGCCCATGTGGTAGAGGTAAGCGGTATCGATGTAGTTGACGCCGTTATCGAGGGCGTGGCGTATCATGCTGATAGCCTCGGGTTCGTTGATGTTAGCCTGGTCTCCGTCGATGACTGGCAGGCGCATGGCTCCGAAGCCGAGCACTGAAACCTGCCAGTCGAGGCTGCCGAACTTGCGGTATTTCATAGAGTTCTCCCCATTTGATAGTGATTTATAAGCAGACGATATATCGGTATCTATAATAGTATTTTCTCACGTATGGGGGTTGAGATGCAAACGGGGGAAGATTGAGGAGGGCGAAGAAAAAATGGAGTGATAATAATACCCTAATTCAACTAATTGATTTCTAGTGATAACGCCAGAAACCTAAAGATTCTAGCAGTAGCCGTCTCGCTAAATGTTGCACATTTGCCACATCACATATTGTAAGAGATTTGGCTAGTTTAGATAGTCTATGTGCAGATATTTTGCTTCGAAGCCAACTTGCATAAGCTATAGCATCAATAACTTTCATATAAATATCTCTAACTTCATAACTAGCCCATTCTGTTTTCTTTTGTGCAATAGGCTTTCGCTTTTTTTGAATTCTGGTCGGCGTCTCGCGTATATGCCACATCAAATCTTCTGATAAATCGATACCTGCTGTAATAAGACGTTTTTCAAGGTTAATTTTTACTTCAGGATTCCATCTATGGTTGATTAGACTTGGTCTTTCAGATGAAGCACGGATTTCTAGGGAAAGCTCTTCTAGTACAGAATAAGCCTGAGTGATTGCATTTGCATATAAAACATGCTCTTTGGTAGATATAGTAACTACTTTACCTGGAGCCCAATCACCGAAGTTAGGATCAAGTGCATGTCCCCATAATGGTACAGCATGATAGCATAAAAAATACTTAAAAATAGCATATTGATAAGAATATCTATGAGAAGCTTTAGTGGCGATTAGACAAGAAACAGCTAGATGTTCGGCACCGATACGATTATGACCACCAACCATTATTCGGTCATTAGTTTCATTTCCTGTCTCAGCCTTATATGGATAAACTACTCTATCTTCATCTGTTATCAAATCACCAGTATACAAACAATGAGCAGCTAGTATTAGGTTAGCGACGTATTGGGCTCGTTCTGTTGATTGGGCATATATAACGATCTCCTTAGCCAATTCGCCATTAACGTAAGTATTACATGATTGGTTTTGTTCAAAGAAGACCTGCCAACCTCTGCCTTTACAGTAGTAACCTTCTTCCTGATTAGAGTCTAAAATGATTAAATTGGTATAATATTTGTTCATATTCTTGGTTAGGCACATCATTATATCACTTTATTAAAATCTATCAAATAGATATAACTAATGCTATGCGGGATTAGCCTAGGATGATACGAGGGCGGCTTGGGTGGGAATAGATAACTTTTGATGGGGCGGGGAGGGGCTGGATTCCCGCTGGAGTCTATCCCGTACCACGATACGGGGCGGGAATGACGATAATCCTATCCTATTTCTTTCAGCGCGCGGGATAAATCGGGGGGGAGGGGGGACTCGAACTCCACGTATTTGCCGGTGGAGGAGAGCTTGAAGCCGAGTTTGCTGGCGTGGAGGAACTGCCGCGAGAGTTTTGTACTTTTTACCCCGTAAGTAGCGTCGCCCATCACGGGAAAGCCAATGGCCGCCAGATGTACGCGAATCTGGTGAGTGCGACCGGTTTCCGGGTGGATTTCCAGCAGAGTACAGCCACCGACGTACCTGACGACGTGATATTCCGTGCGGGCCTCCCTGCCACGCGAGACAACCGCCATACGCTGTCGGTTACGCGGATCGCGGCCGATAGCCGCCTCGATAATCCCGTCCCGGGGAGTAAGTCTTCCTTTCACCAGCACGAGATAAGATTTCTTCACCGAGCGCGACTTGAACTGCGCCGAGAGATTCGCCTGCGCCACCCGGTTCTTGGCCACAAGAATCAACCCTGAAGTATCCTTATCCAGCCGGTGCACGATACCAGGTCGGAGGGAATCATCGCCGTCAGCCAGACCGGGCAGGTAAGCCAGGATGGCATTGACCAGGGTATGATCGGGGTGTCCCGGGGCGGGGTGCACGGCCAGTCCGGCAGGCTTGTCGATAACCAGAAGATCGGCATCCTCATAGACTATGTCCAGCGGGATTGGTTCGGGGGCAAGAGTGGGAGGAGGCTCGGGGGGAATACTTACTACTACCACATCGCCGGCGTCCAGCTTATGGCCAGCTTTAAGATTTTTGTCGTTAACCGTAATAAAACCGCCATCGATTAGCTGGCGGGCATGGGAGCGGGAGAGTCCGGGGCAGCTCGCGGCAACGAATACATCAAGTCGCACCCCGGAAGCGTCGGCGATATAGCGATACTCCCCGGTCATTCCTTCTTCTCTGACTTCTTGGTGAATTTAAGCTGGAAAATAATGCAGTAAATCATGATAATACTGCCGATAGTTGAGCAGGAATCGGCGATATTAAAAACGGGCCACACCTTAAAGTCGATAAAATCGGTGACGTATCCCAGCCAAAAGCGGTCTATCTGATTGCCGATGGTGCCGCAGACAATCAACAAGAGCGCCAGCTGTACCAGCCTGCCATGAAGAAAAGACCAGCGCTTATAGAAATAGATAAAAAGCCCGACAATAAGGACGATGCCGACGCAGGCAATGATGCGGACGATATCAATGCTGCCTTTAAACAGACCGAAAACAACACCGGTATTCTGACTGTGGATTATTTGGAAAAAACCAGCATCGAAAAGGGTCTCACCCCTTTCCAGACCAGCTCTTATCCATGTCTTGGTCAACTGGTCGGCCAGTAATAAAAGCAAACCGATACAGCCAAAAACAACAAGCCGCCACTTACCCCGGGGACGGTTTTCCTTTAGCATTCTTCGCCTGTTGAGATTTACAGTCTAGGCAGAGACTTGCCTGAGGGAGGGCTTCCAACCGGGCCTTGGCAATGGATTTACCGCAGTTATCACACTTACCGTAAGTGCCTTCGTCAAACTTGCGGAGGGCATGCTCTATCCCGACCAGTTCCTGACGGATACGGTTCTCCATGGTAAGCCGTTTTTCCAGTTCCAGAGTCTCGGTGGCCTCTTCTTCACGCTTACCGAACGGACTACCCTCACGTCGTTCATCGGAACTGGACGCGCTGGTATGAATCTGCTCCAGCTCTTCTTCCAGTCGTTTTTGTTCGCTTTTTAGTTTCTTACGCAGTTCACTATAATCGGTGGACATTTGTGCCTCCATCCGCCTCTCACCAGCTCTGAGCAAGGCTCTTTTGTGCGCTCCTCCCAACAACCTAACGGTGTGTGTTCATATATACCTAAAAATGATTAGTGAAGAAAGTTTCAGGATACGGACTATACAGCAGGTGTCGCTGGCGGGCATAACCTGTCCGCGAAATAAAAGAGCCCGAGGCTCCTGCTAAAGACGAAGGTCTTATTTCTTATTGCCGCCAACGGATAAAACATATTACCAGTGTAAACCATTTTATACCTGTGGTCAATGCTTTATTGTAACATTTTTTAGTAAAAAAGTACCATGTGGCTTATTATTACGAAGGGTATGCGTGCTATCAATCAAGATAGATATGTAAATATTAATAATAACTAATAAAGATGAACAGCTACCAGCAACGGCAGTACAGTTTTGAGGGATGACACCTATAGAAAACTGGTGATAACCATCTCTGACTTTGGCCAGGGTGGTTGTAGTATCATAGCAGAGCCCGTGTACCCGGAAGGCAGATACAAACGTGTAGAATATAGCGGCGAAGAGCAAGGCGACTTACGGTGCAGGAGAAGGCTTTTTTCAGCCATAATATGAAAAATATAGCCATTAACAAAAGAAATGTAATTAAAACCACGATACCCGGCAGGCAAAGCCAGGTCGTGCAGGTGAACAGACCTGCGCCACAGAGTCAGCCTGCCAGCAACGTGAAGAGCACTCCTACCATCCCGAGACCGGCAGCTTTACCATCACAGCCACAGTCAGTCAGCGCGCAGCGGGAACTGGAAGCTGCCAGACGATTGAGGATGCAGGCTCAGAGGTACCTCCAGGAGACGGAAATGAAGGCGCGTAGCGAAGCACAGCGGCTCATGCTCCAGACACGCCTTACAATCCGCAAGGAGGTACAGGAAATGATACGCGAAGCAAAGGAAGAAGTCCATAAAGTACTAGCCGACATCCGGGTAATACGCATGACCGCGCAGGAAGAACTGGCCGCCCAGAAGAAATTCACTGATGCGGCGCGGTTACGTTCCTTTACCCTTTCACTCAGTAGAGACGAAATGGAACCGGAGGAAAAGAAGACCAGAAAACCGGCCCGCAAGAAACAGACCGTCCACTAATATCCTTCCCTCTTACTCAAAGATTCATCGTTCGTGTTCCTGCAACGAGCTTTACCCTCTTACCTGTATTTGAGGCAGTCGCGTGCGTGGTGTACAATTGAGTTGTTCAGAATGAAATCCGGTAGTCAGGAACAGACCGCGTGACAATTAGAGAGAACATCAACAGCATCTGCCACGAACTACCGCCCGATGTGCAACTGCTTGCCGCCGCAAAGTCGAGAAGTCCGGAGGAAGTCGAGGAAGCGGTCGCTGCAGGGATAAAGATAATCGGGGAGAATTACGTCCAGGAAGCCGAAAACGCCCGGGAGTTAATCGGAAGCAGGGTAGCATGGCATTTCATCGGGCACCTTCAGAAGAATAAGGTAAAAAAAGCCGTCGAGCTGTTTGACATGATAGAAACGGTGGACTCGGTCGAGCTCGCCCGGGAAATTGAAAAAAGATGCGCTCAGAGCGGGAAAACCATGCCGGTCCTGATAGAGATAAACAGCGGGCGCGAGCCGCAGAAATCAGGCGTGTACCCTGAAAAAGCGGTGGATTTAATTAACGAAATCGCCGATCTTAAGAACATCAAGGTCATGGGGCTGATGACCATGGGGCCACTGACCGGCAATCCCGAGGAACTGCGTCCCTATTTCAGGGAAACCAGAAAGCTCTACGACAAAATAGCCCGACTCGGGCTACCACGCGTCGAGATGAAGTACCTCTCCATGGGAATGACGGATTCATATAAGACGGCTATCGAGGAAGGTGCCAACCTGGTAAGAATCGGGAGTAAAATTTTCACTCGAGCCAGCCGCTGACAAATTCCGTTAATGACCATTGGAGATGAACAGGTTGGCGGCACCACTCAGGAAAACGACGACGGAAAAGATCGCCAGCGTCAGCGAGAGTTCCATTCCGTCAATAATCTCTATTTGCGAACTGACCACTACGGTTCCCAGAAAACCGATTACCGCTCCGCAAAGGCCGCCGATCATCATTATTATTCCGGTTACGATCCGCATCGGTAATCCCCCTATATATCGAGAATACTGCCCCGCTTCCTCGATTGTACACGTTTTTACTCCCATCTAATATAAGTCTAACGCACCCCTGATACGGGTCAATAACCTTTCAGTAATAGATAGCCATTATACTTATTTACCACGTACCTGCAACAGCGCGCGGAAACATCAGGCGTGATTCTTGACAAACAAGCCCAGCTTCGCCAGAATTAAACTAAGGAAAAAGCAAACCGGACTCATTATAGAAAGCGGTGGGTACCATTCCGGACGAGAAAGATACAACCAGCGAGGAAGCACAAAACCGGGAAAAAACGATAAAAGTCCTTCAGGGCTTCAGCAGAAAACGCTTCAACCTGATACCCATATTGCAGAAGGTTCAGGGCAGCCTGGGATACCTGCCTCATGAAGCCATGATTGAAATCGCCGAATACCTCGACATCCCCGCCATAGACGTGTATGGCGTGACGACCTTCTACAACCAGTTCAGATTAACACCGCCCGGCAAGCATTCCATAAGGGTATGTCTGGGCACCGCCTGCCACATGAAGGGCGGTTACATCACGCTGGACGCCTGGAAGAGACGGCTCCAAATCGAGCCCGGAGAGACCACCGCCGACCGTGAGTTCGACCTGGACACCGTGGCCTGCGTGGGCTGCTGTACGATGGCGCCGGTAACGGTAGTTGACGATAAGCCGGAAGGAAGCGTCGAGCCAACCAGGGTAGATGGAATCCTGCTGGCTTTCGAGCAGGAGCGCGCCGGAAAGAAAGAAGTAGAGAGTGAAAGCGACTGAGAAAGCGGCGGTGATGGCTGCTTTCGAGAAAATAAAACGTAACGCCGCAGCCCACGGCGAAGAGTTAGCACGAGAAAAACCGGTAATTATGGTGGGCGCGGCCACGTGCGGTCGGGCGGCTGGTGCATTAGAAGTTCTCCAGACTTTCCGTGAAGAGGTAGAGAAACGAAAGGTCGACTGCCAGGTGATGGAAGTCGGCTGCATGGGACACTGCTACGCCGAACCGCTGGTAATCATCAGCAAGCCGGGTTACCCGCCGATATGCTACGGGTATGTCAATGCCGTCATAGCGGAAAGACTTGTAAAAGAATTTATCCTCGGGGATAATACCTGTCCGGAATTCGTACTGGCAGCACTGGAACCGAACGAACTCCTGCCCAGTTTCAGCGACTTTCCCCGCTCGCAATACGAGCAAAAAATCATCCTGAAGAACTGCGGGCATATCGACCCGGAGGATGTCAACCAGTACATCAATGCCGACGGCTATGCGGGCCTGGCCAAAGCCCTGCAAATGTCTCCCGAAGAAGTGACCGAAGAAGTGGTGAAATCGGGACTGAGGGGACGTGGCGGGGCAGGCTTCCCGACAGGACAGAAATGGCGCTTATGCCGCGACGAACCAGGCAAGACCAGATACATCATCTGCAACGCCGACGAGGGTGACCCCGGGGCTTTCATGGACCGTTCCATCCTGGAAAGTGACCCGCATGCAGTGATAGAGGGGATGATAATCGGGGGATACGCCATCGGGGCGCTCTACGGATACATCTACGTGCGCGCCGAGTACCCGCTGGCGGTAAAACGAATGGAAACGGCGCTGAAACAGGCAAAAAAGCTGAACCTGCTGGGCAATCACATACTCGGGAACGGGTATTCGTTCGATATCAGGCTTTTCCATGGCTCGGGGGCTTTCGTGTGCGGGGAGGAAACAGCCCTGATAGCCTCGCTAGAAGGCAGGATGGGCATGCCGCGTCATCGTCCACCTTATCCGTCTTCCCGCGGCCTCTTCAACAAGCCGACGGTGGTCAATAACGTCAAGACCCTCGCTTTCATACCTCATATCATCAGGAACGGAGTGGAATGGTTCAGGAGCATCGGGACGAAAGAGAGTCCCGGCACCGCCGTCTTCGCGCTGGCCGGTAAGATAGTAAATACGGGGCTTGTCGAGGTACCGATGGGCACGACGCTGCGGCAGATTATCTTCGACGTGGGGAGCGGTATACCCAATGGCAGGCAATTCAAAGCAGTCCAGATAGGTGGGCCTTCCGGTGGCTGCCTGCCCGAGTCAGCCCTGGATGTACCGGTTGATTACGATTCACTACACAAAGCAGGGGCGATGATGGGCTCGGGAGGTATGGTGGTACTCGACGAGGACGACTGCATGGTGGAGATAGCCCGTTACTTCCTCGAGTTTACCCAGCGAGAGTCCTGCGGTAAGTGTACCTTCTGTCGACTGGGTACCAAACAGATGCTGGAGATACTCGGGGAGTTTACCTTCGGCCAAGGCAGCCTGGAAGATATCGACAGGCTGGAACAGCTGGCGGAGGAAGTCCAGGCCGGTTCGCTCTGCCGGCTGGGGCAGACGGCCCCCAATCCAATATTGACCACGCTCCGGTATTTCCGAAACGAATACGAAGCACATATCGAGCTAGGGAAATGCCCGGCACTGATGTGCCAGCACCTCATTGCCTACTACATCCTGCCCGATAAATGCGAGCGTTCCTGCGACGCCTGTATCGGCACGTGCACCGTCGAGGCGATATCACCGAATAAAAAGAGAATCAAGGTCATCGACCAGGATAAGTGCGTCAAGTGCGGCACGTGCGTGACCGCCTGTCCTCCGCAGTACAACGCCATCGTGAAACTGTCGCCGCCGAGCGAGGTGCCGTCAAAATGAAGAACGTTACGCTGACCATAGACGGCAAGAAAATAACCGCCAGAGCCGGCGAGAAAATCCTATGGGCGGCGTTGGGAAATGATATCTATATACCCAACCTGTGCGCCATCAAAGAAAAACCGGAGCCGAACGCCGCCTGCCGCCTGTGCTTCGTGGAGATAGAGGGCGAGGATGAACCGGTGACCGCCTGCACCCGCGAGGTGGAAGATGGAATGGTCGTCAACACCAGGGGCGAAAAGGCATTAAAACTGGCGCAGGCGGGCTTCGAGCTGATAATGGCTTCCCATCCGGTCGATTGCGCCCATTGTGCCGCCAACGGAGCCTGCGAGCTCCAGGCGCTAGCCCGGCACCTAGGCTGCAAGCTCAAGACCAAACGATACCGACAGCTACTCCGCGACCTGCCGATAGACGATAGCAACCCCATGTTTACCCTCGACCCGAACAAATGTGTTCTCTGCGGGCGCTGCGTATGGGAATGTCACAAACGTAAAGAGACGGCGCTGCTGGGATTTGCCTACCGTGGCTTTAACAGAGTGATTACCACTTTTGCTTCGGAACCTATCGGCGAGAGGTGTCTTGACTGCAGGGAGTGCGTGGAGGTATGCCCGACCGGAGCGCTGGCGTTTAAGGATAAAAAATAAGATTTTCTTCAGAAGCTGAATTATACCTCACTCCCTTTGTCCCCTTTTCCAAACCATTCATGGTAGAATCATGAAAAATTAAGCCGCTTCCATATCGTCGCACCCCTCATTTCACTGATTACATCAATCGTCTAAAATTCAGCCAGCCTTTTAAAACTAGCCAGGTCCTGAAGAAATTGATTTCTACCTGTATAGAGAGTATATTAATAAAAACAGAATTTCTGGTGGCCGGTTACAGGATAGGTCGGACGTAACAGTCTCCCCATGCGTACAAATCGCAATTACATCTGGAGGTAATAAGAAATGGAATTTACTCATGATAGTATCCGGAAATGGTTCTATAGTTATTTTGCGGAATTCACCGAATGTAACGGAAACCCCAAAAAAGTCCCGAACATGGAAAAATATTTTACTGAAGACCTTCAATTTATTTCATATATTCTGGGTGTTAAAAGACCTGATGACCGTGAAGGGCTGCTGAATACCATGGTACACCCGGGTCTCCTGGAGAGTCTCGAACCGGAAGAAATAGTAATTGATGAGAAGAATAAATCTGTTGCCGTTATTTTAAAGGTACAGTTCAAAGAAGAATCCACCGGCACAGTATTCCCGTTAAAGCATAATTGCGCTGTTTATAATCTTATCAATGACAAGAAGGGCAATATGAAGATAAACAAAATAACATACTTTACCGAGCACCGTTCCCCTGATGAGCCTGATATGAAAAGCCTCATGAAAAAGTACCGTCAACAAGCGCTTGGTTCTTAAGCGTTATCATAGCTGACATCGAAGCAATTCGCCATTGAAATCACCGGGAGAAAAAACGACGATAGACGACGATTAAACCCCGTCAAACCGTGAAAAGAAAGGGAGAAAAAAGTGGCCAGAAAAAAGAAAGAGCTCAAGTACGAGAAATATTTTCTCAGGGACGTAATAACTGATGGACTGAGAAAGGAATGGGGAGGACAGGCGATATCAGCCGGGCGGGGACACGATGATATCATACCGGCGAATGCCAGGGCAGTCCCGGCAATAACTGTCATCAGGAAACCATACATGTTCCATGAGCCGACTCATAAACACATGTTTACAGAGTACTTTATCTTCTTCGGCTCAAACCCGATGGACATGCATGAATTTGATGCTGATGTGGAGTACACTTTCGGAGCGGAGCGCGAGAAGCATGTCATCAACCGCCCGACAATAGTCATCGCCGCACCGGGGGTTTACCACTGCCCGCTGAACTACGCGAGAGTCGGCAAGCCCTTTTACTGCCTGGAAATGTTCATGACAACGGGATACTCCGGAGTTGACCTAGGTGAAGACCTGAACGAAATAAGGGTACCCGAACCAAGCTACAACAGGTATTTCATCCAGGATGTTATTAAAGACAACAAATGGGGTGGCGAAGGTATAGGACTATCCGCGGTACCGGAGCATATTATCCCGGCCGGAGCGAGGATAACCCTGGGACTAACGGCGGTCAGGAAGCCGTATATGTTCCATGCACCGACCCATAAACACAATTTCACCGAGTTCTTTTACTTCTTCGGTTCAAACCCAATGGATATGAAGGAATTCGACGCCGAAATAGAGTTCTACTTCGGGGAAGAGAAAGAAAAGCATATCATCAATAGCCCGACCGTTGTGGTGATTCCACCCGGGATATTCCACTGCCCGCTGAATTACGTAAAAGTGAATAAGCCCTTCTACTGTCTGGAAATGTTCATGACCTCGAAATATACCGGGACGGATTTAGTACCGCAGATGCGGTAAACGGAGAACTCCTGAGCTTTCATGTATCAGTTAATAATAATGCCCATGTTCTTCTGACAAAAAAGTTCCTTTATTAGTATTAAACAATCCCTCGGAATAGTCTTACTCTACTTCCGTCACAGAAGACAAACTGAGACGACGGTTCAAAGCCTACAGGGCATGAAGACTATGGTTGATTTTTAGTGGTAGGTCAACACTTCAGGTGGTATACTGTTTGTTGCAGAGCATCTCCTGCGAGGCATCAAAGGAGCAACCGTGGGGGAGTATGTGAATCTCGGTCAGATCGTCATCCTGAATGGTGCACCTCTAGCCGGGAAGTCAAGCATAGTCAAGGTTATTCAAGACACCTTCGAGGGCGTCTGGATGAATCTTGGTGTGGATGTGTTTGCAAGAGGCGTCACACCGAAGAGATACCAACCTGGAATTGGCCTGCGTCCGGGACCAGGCTTGAGATTCGGAGGTGATGTTCCAGAGTTGGAGCCGCTCATACCAAGATTCTACGCAGCTATGTACGAGTCGATCGCTGCACACAGCAGGCTAGGTCTTAACGTTGTCACCGACGTCGGTCACCATGGGGCTATCCACTCGGGGATCCTGCCGAACTGCGCTCGCCAGCTTATGGGTTTGCCGGTTCTCTTCGTTGGTGTTCGCTGCCCAATCAAGGAGATCATGAAACGACGTAGTCAAGCTGACCGCGAAAGCGGGTACATTGTGGGAACGAATGACGAATTAGTACCGCCGCCGGTCGTCCTATGGCAGGAAGAGGTCCACAAGCCTGGCATCTACGACCTGGAGGTGGATACGTCTCTACTGAGTCCTAATGACTGTGCTAAAGAAATCAGGCAGCGGCTGATGGAAGGGCCACCTGGTACAGCGTTCCAGCAGCTCGCTGAATTAGCATAGATTATGACCTGTTCCCACCACCACTTTAGATATTATGGAGAGAAATGTCCAAGCCTGCCGTGGAAACACAAGATTATAATTTCAATTCAAGGCAAACCAGGTTTTTCATAGATACGGGCGTGTATCGTACTCAGTCAGACGAGGCGAAATACCTTTATTAAGTACAATAGCAGTCTTTGCCAATGAGCTGAGAACCTCATGTTGACAAATTTCTGTGTTTATTATTAGATCTATCCTTATTATCTAGGCTGAAAATATTTACTTAACTATACTGGAGCTTTTTCTTTTCTCTTCGCATTTATTTTTATGCTTTCACAATGGCTTTTGCCGGGCACCACCATTCGTGGGAAACGCAGACTCCGCAATCCGTGCATTTATCCGGATCAATTCTGGTTGTGTACAGGTTCAGTCCATCAAAATCGGTAACCTGTTCGTCCACGACGATTGCTCCCTCCGGGCATTCGTCGATGCAAATGCCGCACTTAAGACAACTATCTGTAATCTTATAGGCCATATTATACTCCTTTTAACCCTAAGGAAATGATTTTCCCGCTCTGCTTATCGTGTATAACCCTCGTCAGGCCACATTCTATCCCAGGGTGTTGCTTCTCTCAGTTCTCTGGGTAATAGCTGCCGGAAGGATTTTTCCGTATGCACGGGTCCTTGATTGACTTCAATGAATATCCAGGGTCGTGTTGTTTTCAATGGTTTCCACGGGGAATGGATGAAATTGGGCGGAATCCAGATTACGGTAGATTTATTGAACACGTGTTTTTCCATTTCCGGTCCCATATACATCTGAACCTCGGCACCCAGATCCATCGGATCGTCCGGGTTTGTACCGATGTGAAACAGGAGCTCGGCATCTTTGTGTATGTGCGGGGGATGACCGGCCATCTCATGCGAAGACACTATATCCTGGAGGTCGCCGTACTGGTTCTTCCAGAGGTCACCTTTGCGTCTAACACCGCTATAAAAACCATCTTTTTCATCGAAAGGGAACATCCAGTGAACCAGATAAAAGTAGCTACCTTTGGCCACGGCGTCATCCATGCGAGCGATTACCGGCCGGCGTTCAGTCTCTATTATAGGCGTCGTAATACCGTATTGAATAAAATACTTATCATATTTGCCCATTGTCTTTCTTCTCCTTTACTATTTATTTCCAATTAAGATATTAGCCTGGCAATTGATGATTTTATCTTGTTATTAACCTCCTTGTTTAGAATTATGTACCGACATCCAAATGCAAGATTCAACTTAACTTGCTGATAAAAAGGAGCTTGCTTAACTAATTTTGCTCAATTTCCGTCTTCATTTTACAATAATTTCGTATTGAGAAAAAGTTCGAAGAAGGGGATTATATTTTTTTGGCTAATGGATAGCTAACCAACGATTTTTTTTCAAATCCTTATCAAGGTCATTCTTTTTGTGAATGACAGTATTATCAAATAAGCCAGCTTCTTGATAGGATAGTCGTTAAGGGAATATAATCAAATACGTACGCATAACTTTTTCGGCAGCAGGATAAAGCTATCGTAGAGCGACCTTCAGTATAACAATTACATATGAGGGGTTTTATAAATGTCAAAGAAACATCGAACCAGCAAGAACGAGCGTTTTATATCCAAACGCCAGGACTCCGGAAAACAGCGGCAGAAGCGCATACGCAATATTATTATCTCCGTTGTCCTGGTAGTCGTAATCGCCGCTGTAAGTGTAGGCGTGTGGGCTTACTTCAATTATCAGGTTATACCGTATAACCAAACGGCCATAAGGATCAACGACGTCACTTTCGATCTAGGATATTACATCAACATGCTCAAAATTTATTATGGAAATGTCTCGCCGTCTACCCTGGAAAATTATACAAGCTATGGTAGACAGGAGATTGAGAAGCTAGCAGGTTATGTGGAACAACAGATTATACAGAACGAGATTATCAAACAAGGTTCCTTAGCTTTTGGAGTCCAGATTGAACGTAGTCTAATCGAAGACATTCTTAATGAATCAGATATGCCGGTCACTGACGAACGTATTGATATCCTGACGGCGCAAGAATTGGTTGAAAAGCAGGTTCCACCAACCCAGCAGCAGGTGAACCTGCAAATCATGTTACTTGAAAGCGAAAGTGTTGCGCAGGAGGCAATAGCCAGGTTGGAGTCGGGTGAGTCATTCAACCAGGTGGCCAGTGATCTCACGAAGGTCACTGATATCATGCTCCTTGAAGGTGATATGGGATGGGTAACCGCGCGGGAGATTGATCTCAAGATGGGTAGTACGAAGTTAGGCAACACGGTTTTTGGGTCCAATCCTAATGTATTAAGCAGTCCGGTTTACGATGATATGGCAACCAAAGCGTTTGGATACTGGGTCATGAAGGTTATAGAGAAGAATGATGCTACTGATACAACTTCGGCTTCAATACGTCTTCAAGGTATCTTACTGGGAAGTGAACAGGAAGCTTACGATATAATCGAAAAACTGAATGCCGGTGCAGACATAGATGAACTGGCTAAGGAATTTTCAGAACTGTCAGGTGCCGAAAATAGTGGAGCCCAACAGTTCTGGATGGCAGAAGACGAAGCTATCGAAAGCTTTCAGGTTCTATTCGATCTGCCGATAAACGGAATCAGTGAGCCGATAAGCGATAATCAGACTGAGACGAAGGGCGGATACTGGGTATTCAATGTACTAGAAAAGGATGATAACCGGGAGTTGACTGCTAACCAGCAGAACATACTTATAAATGATTTTCTTGTAAGGTGCTCTGCCGAACTGGAGAAAGATCCCGGATATATCGTGGAGAGCCTTTTAACCGAAGAAATGGTTGTCTCAGCAATCAATAAGGCTGTACTGGCACAGGGAGAAGGCTCGGTTTTAATCCGTACGGGTTCGCTACCCTATGGTGAAGCAAAAGTAAGCTACTACTGCCAGCTCGAAGCATATGGTAACCAAAAAGGTAATACCTGGTACATAACCGAAGGTAGATTGCCTGAGGGATTAAGTCTGGACGGGTCTACAGGCGTGATATCGGGGGCTCCTAAATTGGCCGGCGGTTACAGCATCACGTTAGTAGTCGACAGTGGCCTTCACTATCATCAACAGGACTATACAATACGGGTGTACCTGCCGGTTTCAGTGACGACCAGTTCTTTACCCGAAGCTCAGGTAGGGGTTGACTACGCAGCAATACTTGAGGCATTCGGCGATATTTCCTATTATAAGTGGTCAATTATTGATGGTAAATTACCTGAAGGCTTAGAACTAGATGGCACTCTAGGATATATATACGGAACGCCAACCACTGCCGGTACCTATGACTTTACGTTACAGGTAGATGATGGTCTGGGAACAGCAACACAGACATTGACTATAGTTGTGCGATAGCCCGGGTAAAACCTGGCATCAACAACAGCAAGGACAACAGACCATAAATTTTTACAGTTTAACACTTAAATGAGGTGATACCCCGGAGAATGTGAAAAGTACCGAAAAATGATGCTAATTCCTCAACCGGTGCTTTTCTGCAAAAACCAAAATACAACCGGGTTATATACAACATTCGGAGAGATAAATAATTAGCTTCAATTAACTGCGAATTGAGCTTAAAATAACTTGACAAATGTGGATTTTTTGTTGTAATATTCTGACACCCTGATTGTTTCCACAGACGTAATTTTGAAAGTAAATTTCAATCGCAGTAAAATGGTTAATAACCAGACATAGTGCACTTTCCATTATATAAGTACGATGACAATCCAGAGGAGGTGTATAATGACATGATTAGAAGGTTTAAAAATATTCTTCATAATTCAATAAAGGAGGTATAAGAGAAAATAATGAAGAAATATCTGATTCCAGCTTTGGCGGTTATTTTATTAGCCAGTATGATTCTCAGCAGTTGCGGTGAGCCTGAACCTACAACAACACAACCGACAACAGCACCGACATCTACACCTACCACCACACCTACCACTGGACCCGTCTACGGCGGTAAATTTACCATGGTACGCAATACAGGCATCACCGAGGTTGGTGCTCCCATGGACCTGCAGGGTGGCTACGGCGGTGTGACTTATCCTCTCTGGTGCCCTGTCGTTGAGACTTTATACATTGTTGATGCCGCAGACCGGATCGTGCCCGTACTGGCCGAGTCCGTGGAAGTAGCATCGGACGGACTGTCTGTCGTGTTCAAACTGAGACAGGGAGTCAAGTTCCACGATGGTACGGACTTCAATGCTGAAGCGGTGAAAATTAACCTAGAAACTGTAATTGCCGCCGAGGTTCCTGGTTCTACCCCCCTGAAGAGCATTGAATCTTTCGATATTATTGATGACCATACCCTAAAAATTAACCTGAAAAACTTTGACGCTACCTTTCTGATGAGCCTGGCCCAATCGGGTGTTGGTGTCATGATATCCCCCGCTGCCCTGACCAAAGAGACGACGCCGGAAAATGCCGGAAAAGATCACCTGGTGGGCACCGGGCCTTTCCTGTTTGATAGCTGGGCTCTAGACCAGTACATCATCATGAAAAAGAATCCCAACTACTGGCAGGAAGGCAGACCTTACCTCGATGAGATTGAAATCCGCAATATTACGGACTACACCATTTCAATCATGGCTTTCAAGGCCGGGGAAGTGGACATGGTTGAAAGTATTGACCCTGCTCAATATAACGAATTGAAGGAACAGGGTTATACCGTCGGTATTCCAGAAGGCCTGGCTTTCGTCTTTAGCTTCCGAACCGCCAATGCCGACCCCGCCTCACCTTTCTCTGATAAAAAGGTACGGGAAGCCCTGTGGTATTCTGTTGACAGGGAAAGCCTGGTTTTCGGTCTGGGTAAAGGCACCTATAATGTGGCGAACCAATTAGCCGCGCCGCAGCAGGGGTGGTATATTGAGGATTACCCCGCCCGACCATATGATCCAGATAAGGCCATGGAGTTGCTGGCTGATGCTGGCTTTGAAGGTGGTTTTAAGACCATTTTACACGGTGATATCCGCGGACGTCAGGATGACCTGGTCGCTCTCCAGACTTACTTCGGTGCGATTGGCATAGAGTGCGAGCTGGATATTGCCGACGTTGCTCGATCGAGTACCTTCGGCACCGAGGGCTTCGATGGCATTTTCCAGAGCGGTTTCCCCAACTGGTCTTCCTTCTCCAGCTGGATGAATGTCTGGCTTAGCCCTACAGCGACCTACCCCACCATGAAGTTCCCAGATAACTGGACAGAAGACTGGCAGGCTGTCAAGACTGAGCCAGATTACGATAAACGGATGGCTCAAATGAAGGCCCTCCTTAAAGTAGTCTATGATGAAGCCCTGGTAATTCCCTGGATGTGGGATGCTCCACGCTACTGTATAAACTCCAAAGTCCATGATCTGATGTGGGATGCCGTGGACATCAATGGCTACTTCGATCCAGTCAATGTCTGGAAAGAGAAATAAACCATAAATATGCGGTTATGGTAATTACGTGATGAAAGGGAGGTTCTCCGTCCCCGGGGAGAAAAAACAACCGGGGGCGGAGTCCTTTCTTTTCTTACGGTGCATATTGCACTGGTTAGAAAAACCGGGGTGGAAAGAGGCCATATCCATGACTTAATATTTACCGGTCTGCCATGGATGGCGCAAGGTATAACCGAATATAAATCATCCTGAAAACGATCCGGCAAATCAGACAGAATAAAAAAACTGCCACGTGCACCGAAACTAGATTTGGCAGGATAAATATGGTACAAATTACTTGGAGATTATTTTACATATCGAGTTTTTTGTCCCTTAAACGTAACAACTCCTCAACCCTAAAATGACCTGGCTGTAATACAAAAAACAAAGAAACACTAAAGACATTAACAAATTAGAACAGGGTAAATGCTATCCTGAACGCTAAATAGAATAAGTTAGCGGAAACAAGAGACTTCCTTGGTAGTCAAATAATCCCTCCGTGGAGGATATGAAATGACAGCGTATATCATACGCCGTTTATTGTTAGGAGTGATTATCCTCTTGCTGGTTACCCTGCTGGTCTTTCTGGCGATGCGTCTGTTACCAGGTGACCCGCTGATGATTTTCGTTTCTCAGTTCCAGACTGAATCCTTCACCCCTGAGCAGATAGAAGAGCTGCGCCGTGAATTTGGCTTGGATAGATCTCTTCCCATGCAGTATATCAACTGGCTCGGTGATATATTGCGAGGAGATATGGGTAAATCCATTATTATGGGTCAGGACGTGGGGTATTTGATATCCACCAGGCTGCCGGTAACGGTTTATTTCGGTGTCATGTCTTTTGTCGTGAGTGCATTTTTAGGCGTCATTTTCGGCGTAATCTGTGCTCTAAGAAGGGGTAAATGGCTTGATTCGGTAGTTACTGTTCTGGCTAATATCGGCATTACGGTGCCTGCTTTCTGGATTGGAATATTATTGATGTATCTATTCTCGCTGACGTTACACTGGTTACCTACCAGCGGTTATGTAGCTCCCACAGAGAATCTGGCACAAAGTCTACGTGCAGCAATCATGCCTGTTATCTGCCTTTCTCTATTTTCGGTGGCTGCACTGACCCGTCAGACCCGCTCTGCCATGCTTGAGGTTGTCAGCCAGGATTATATCCGGACCGCCTGGGCTAAGGGTTTACGTGAGCGGGTAATAGTTCTCCGGCATACCATAAAGAATGCCATGATACCCGTTATTACCATCCTGGGCTTACAGGTTGGGTTGATCTTCGGGGGATCAGTCCTGATAGAAACCGTCTTCAATATTCCGGGAATGGGACGGCTATTAGCCAATTCCCTATTTTCTCATGATTATCAGATAGTCCAGGCCGGGACACTGGTCATTGCGGTGGTAGTGGTGCTTTCCAACCTGATAGTCGATATTTCCTACGGCTGGTTTGATCCACGCATAAGGTACGGTTAAGGAGTGCGTGCATGCAGAATAATGTGACCAATTCAGTGGAACCGACGGCATGGTCTGAAGTCGCACCGGCCCAGAGCGAGTTCCGCCGGGTGATAAGGGTATTTTTCAGCCGCAAGATTGCGGTAGTCGGTTTGGTACTGATTGTCTTATTGGTTATAACGGCCATATTTGCTCCATGGCTGGCACCCTATCCTCCTAATGACATCGACATGGCTAACACTCTGGCCAAACCCAGCGGTGACCACTGGCTGGGAACTGATAATCTGGGAAGAGATGTTCTGAGCCGCATTATTTATGGCGCCCGTACTTCTTTAATAATCGCTGTCGGCGCGACCGCGATGTCCGTCGTACTGGGCGAGATTTTAGGTCTGATTGCCGCTTATTTTGGCGGAATCGTTTTTCAAATTATAATGCGTTTCATCGATGCATTAATGGCAGTTCCGATGCTTCTAGTTGCTCTGATTATGGCTTCCCTGCTGGGTGGCGGGGTGAAAAACGTAATTCTGGCTCTTGGCGTCGGTATGCTGTCCGTCCACGCACGAATGATGTGCGCTCAGGCGCTCAGCGTTAAGCAGAATGATTATATTCTGGCCGCCAGGTCGATGGGAATGGGCGATATGCGCATGATGATTCAGGAAATTGTGCCCAATGCTTTCCCGGCTCTGGTGGTCGTCGCGACCGTAGGTCTGGGGGCAGTTATTCTGGCAGAAGCCGGCCTGAGCTTTCTGGGCGTGGGTGTAATGCCTCCTTATCCGGCCTGGGGCAAGATGATCAGCGACGGTTACAAATATATACTCTCCAACCCTGCATTGGCATTTTCTCCCGGCATAGCCATAATGCTGGTTGTCTTTGGCTTTAATATGATGGGGGACGGGCTCCGTGATGCCCTGGATCCCAGGTTAAGAGGAGTTGTATAAAGTAGAGGACCATAAGAATAGCGAGAAGTAGATATGTCTGTTCTTTTAGATGTTAAGAACCTGAGAACCCATTTTCATACGCACCGCGGGTTGGTTAAAGCTGTGGATGGGGTCTCTTTCCATATTAATGAGAAAGAGATAGTAGGGCTGGTTGGAGAAAGCGGGTGCGGGAAATCGGTAAGCATGCTTTCCGTGATGCAACTAATAGCGATCCCACCGGGGAAGATAGTAAGTGGTAGCGCCATGTTTGATGGCCATGATTTATTAAAATATAAACCCAAAGGCGATGAAATGAGGGCGATACGTGGCGCCAAGATAGCCATGATATTTCAGGAACCGATGACATCGCTTAATCCGGTGTTAACTATTGCCCGTCAGGTTACCGAAACGCTGGAACTGCACCTTAAAATGGACACTCAGACTGCCAGAAAAAGGGCAGTTGAGCTACTCAAACTGGTCGGTATCCCTGAGGCTGAAAGCCGCCTTGATAACTACCCGCACCAGTTTAGTGGCGGCATGAGACAGAGAGTGATGATCGCCATCGCCCTCTCATGCAATCCCAAAATACTCATCGCCGATGAGCCGACCACGGCAGTAGATGTTACCACACAGGCTCAACTGCTGGAGCTGATGCAGGAAATGGTCAACCGGTTTAATACTTCACTTGTCATCGTAACGCATAATCTCGGTGTCGTGGCCCGCTACGCCGATAGAATATACGTAATGTATGCCGGCCGTATCGTAGAATCGGGCCTTTCGGAAGATATATTCTTAAGACCTCTTCATCCTTATACCATCGGACTCCTTAAATCTGTTCCACAATTAGGGCAAACGAAAAGCGACAGGGAACTGGTCCCTATCTCCGGTCTGCCGCCAAATCTGATTGATATGCCCCAGAACTGCGCATTTTTACCGAGATGTTCTTATCATAAAGAGAGGTGCCGGCTCGAACCCTGGCCTGAGCTTCATGCTGTAGGTGCACAGCATTACGTATCCTGTTATGTTGATACCCGGGAGACATCATGAACGCCCATCAAAATAACAATCTAATTGAAATAAAAAACCTGAAAATGTACTTTCCTATCACCAAAGGATTGTTACGTCGTAAGGTCGGTGACGTTAAGGCTGTAGATGACATCAGTTTTGATATCAAGCAAAATGAAACCCTCGGCCTAGTAGGAGAAAGCGGATGCGGTAAGACCACGACCGGACGGTGTATCTTACGTCTGTATCAACCCACGTCAGGAAGTATAGTGTTTAATGGAACCGATATTTCCTCTATACCTGAGAAGCAGGTAAGGCCTCTCCGACGTCACATGGGCGCTATTTTCCAGGACCCTTACGGTTCTCTTAACCCAAGACAAAGCGCACGCACTATTGCCGGAATGCCGCTGATAGTTCATCATATGATAGACAAAAAAGATTTAGATGATAAAGTAGCCGAGCTCTTCAATCTTGTGGGACTGGATTCAAGTATGATGGATCGTGTCCCTCATGAATTCAGTGGTGGCCAACGGCAACGTCTGGGAATTGCCCGTGCTCTGGCCTGTAACCCATCGCTAATAGTCTGTGATGAGCCAATTTCAGCCCTTGATGTTTCTATACAAGCTCAAATAATCAACTTACTTGAAAAGCTCCAGAAGAGCCTGGGACTTACCTATCTCTTCATTGCGCATGACCTTTCCGTGGTACAGCATATCAGCGACCGCGTAGCGGTTATGTATCTGGGCCGTATCGTAGAGATAGCGAATTCAAAGGAACTCTACCAGAGTCCACTGCATCCGTATACCAAAGCACTGCTGTCGGCAGTACCCGTGCCAAATCCCGTAAGAGAAAGAGAGCGCGTACGAATTGTCTTGAAAGGAGAGGTTCCCAGCCCCGCCCATCCACCGACTGGTTGCCACTTTCATCCGCGGTGCTCTATTGCATCTGCCGAATGTGAAGAATTCATACCACCTCTGAATACTATCAGCGGCACCCATCAGGTATCTTGTCTGAAGGTATGAGATTTGCTCGCTGATAAAGTCTTGTAGAACCTAGAATTAGATAGCTTTTAAAAACATTAAACCTGAAGTGTAAAAAGTATATTTATTAGAAAGAGAGAGAGAAATGGCACAAACAAAATACGGGCACTTAAAAAAAGATATTCCCAAATTTAAAGATTATGGACCCGGCGCTTACCGGCAGGGAACTGAAATGAACGGTAAGTTTTTCGGATACGATCTCAATGTGAGATATGGCACTTTCTACAATTCCGGAAGACAGCTACCTTACCAGACCCAGGTATGCGACTATGATCAAATTATGATCTTCATGGGAGCAGACACTTATGACCTGGGCTACTTGGGAGCTCAGATTGATTTCTGTATCGGTGAAGATAAAGAAAAGCACCGCATCACCACGTCCCAGGCTGTTTCCATCCCAAAGGGACTACCATATGGTCCGATAACCATCGGCCCGATGGAGGACCGGTTTATTCTTATGCAGGTCGCCATAGCACCTACCGTGAAAGTCAAGCCGACGCTTAAAGATAAACCTGAAGGCCCCTATGCTGCCTGGAGGTTCGCCAAATACTCCGAGAATTTTGAGGAACTCGCATTCATACGTAACGGTCCCTGGCATTACGGCCCCCTCAATCCGGATACTAATGACGGCTATATAACCAACATAAACGCCAAGGGTTTCGAATATAACATGTCCTACGAAAGTATGAATAAAGCCCCCTATAGATTCACGCCAGCCCCCGACCAACCCCACGTACATCCCTATACCGAATTCCTGATTTTCATCGGCTGCGATTGTGATAACCTGAACGAGTTCCCCGCTGAGGTGGAAGCATGCTGGGGTGACGAGATGGAAGCACACCTTATCACCAAACCGACTGTTGCTATCCAGCCAAAAGGAACCCCACACTGTCCAGTAAGGGTTTTAAAGCAGGATAAACCCTGGATATTTATCGTCCTGCGTCCCTGGGGCCACGGTGGCGATGTATACTCTGGAGGGGAAGCTACAGCGCGCGAGGGTCGACGTTAATATCTTGAAATAATAGAACTGTAAAAATTACGGGGAAAAACTGGCTGTAATCAAGGGGAATTCCCCAAGAGATATCAGTGGCATATAAAATCAGCGATAAATGCATTCAATGTCATGCTTGTATATGGAATCGTATCTGCCCTGAAGAAGCGATTATCGAATGCAATAATATCTTCAGTATTGACCCGGAAAAATGCACCGGTTGTGGAACCTGTTATGATCAGGAAGAATATTTCTGCCCGGTCCGGGCGATTATCGAAGTATAACAAGTGACATGCAGGGAGACATCGACCTGTATAGAATCATCGCTGAATTCACTCATAGAAGATGCATGAACAAAGTATCGTGGAATCTCTACTAGCTCTGGAACTCGAAAAAAGGTAACCTACAAATAACTCGCATAAGGTACTGCGGAACAAATCGTAAAAAAGAAGGAGAATTATGCCGGAAAGTGATATTTACAGTGAATTAGCCACGAAATTGGGAGCGCCTCTATCCAGACGTTTTCTTAGCATCCTCGAGGAAATGCTTAATCCCAAGGAAGCGGAAATCTGCCTGGAGTTATATATCCCGGGAACCTGTAAGGAATTGGCAGAAGTTTTAGATGAAGATGAAAAAACCATTTTGAAAAGCTGTGAGAGCCTAGTAGATAGAGGGATACTTACCCGGGGCAAGACCCAGTTCGCTTTTCACACGACCCTCCTGGGATTCCATCATGATGTTGCGGATACAGGTGTACATACGGGGCCGCACGCCATGTCTCAAAAAGTCAAAGACCTCTGGGGAGACTTCTTTTACAATGAGTGGTCAGACATCTGGGTAAAAATGGCCAGCGACAGGAAGAAAGCCGGGGGGCAGGGCATCATGATAACACCTGCCATCGGTGCTCTGGAACTCAGTCCAAACATCACACCAGACCAGATTCTGCCCCAGGAGAACTGGAAAATGCAAATCCAACTCGCCAAAAAGAGAATCGTGGCTCCCTGCGGATGCAGGGTGCTCTGGGGTAAATGCGAACACCCGCTCATGACCTGTTTCGCCTGTTTTGATAATGCCAGGGGCGAATATTATCTCAACCAGCCGGGTCGCCTGTTGAAAGAGGTCTCTCTGGAAGAAGCCCTGGAGATTGTACGCGCCAACGAGGAAGCCGGGCTTGTTCACTGGGGAGTATGTTACTGCTGTCCTGATGCGTGTGAAATGCTTTACTCTTACACCAAAGCCGACAGGCTTGACCTGGTAGAACCGAACCGGTTCCAGGCTGTGGTAGACGAGGACCGTTGTATTGGCTGCCAGGACTGTATCGAAAAGTGTCCGTTCAATGCCATAGAGATGAAAAAATCTCCCAACTCCAAGAGATACAAGGCATCTATCATCGCCGAGAACTGCAAGGGATGCGGCGTCTGCATAGTGGGATGTGAGCAGAGGGCGTTAAGGTATGAAATAGTGAGGCCGCCGGAGTATATGAAGTCTCGCAAGTTCAAATTTCCAACCCCGGAACCGACTAAGTCCGGCCGGCGTATTCCGGTTAATCTGGTTGTCGGTCCTTACGGCGGTTATTACGAGCTCGATTAAGGGAACCTTCGTCAGATAGCCCTTACCACTTAAATAACCGGGGGCATACATGGAAAACGAAGACATATGCCTTGAAGCGACGGAGAAACTCGGTTATCCGGGCTCAGCTAGTTGTTCGGAGCTGTCGGAGAGAAATTTTATCAAACCGGGGCCCTTGATTTTGAATGCGGGTTAGACCTGCGGTGCGGAGACAGGCACTACCCTTCCAAGCGAGGGTCTCACCGCGCCTTTTTGCCTATCCTTATAGCTGTAGCCTGACAGTTCCCCGGAACAAATGGAATCAGTCTACGTAGGTAGTGCCATGCTCGCCGGAGAGACCGATCAGGAAGAACGCGTAAGGCCTATCGACGTATCTGGCAATTACCGGGTTATGCGGCAATCCCCGGGGACATATGACGGCGGTGGGTCTATCAAAGACGTATCTTTCATGTTCTTCGCCCATATCTATTGAGATTTCCGCCCCCAGGTAGTCGATATCACTCGGGTCGGTCCCGACGAAAACCAGCACTTCATCGGTAGGATGGACATGCGCTCCGTCCGAATCTCCCGGTCCGCGATGCCAGACACCGGGCGACTTGTAGAAACCCCAGGTAAAATTAAGCTCCAGCCCTTCCAGGTCTTTGCCGTACATCCATACCAGGTTGTCCGCATTTCCCGGCCCGACCTTCATGCCGCCTGAAGTTACTTTTTCAAACTGCGCCCTTTCCTCGGGTGTCAGTTTTTCCAGGGACGTCTTGAACGGCACCAGGGGTTTGACCAGATGGTCGTACTTATGGCCGTAGGTAAGGGTCTCCGGAGAAACCTCTATCCTTTTATCCGAGAAGCTGGACACCATCAGCGGTCCTCTGGCTCCTTCGGGCGGAGGCTGCTGCCGCTGCGCCATCTGCTGGTCGGTGATGCCAGCCCCCATCCAGGTCGTCGTGGGCTCGGCCCCCAGAGAAAATATCATGAAGCTGTAGCCTATTGGACTCGTCACATCTTCAGTTATCGACGGGCAATGAGGCATGCCGGCCGGAACGATGACGACCGAAGGTTTGTCAAAGGTATGTACCTCCAGTTCTTCACCGAGGCAGTAAGAAATTTTCGCGCCCAGATACTCTACATTATCGGGGTCCAGGCCGACCCATAGGAGGGCTTCCGGATAGGGATGTATATGGGGGTCCATACCGGGGTGCCAGTCTCCCAGTCCAGTGTAGAATCCCCAGGAAAAATTGAGCGGCAGCCCTTCCAGGTGTTCTTTGCCGTTCAACCAGTATATGCTATCGGCGTTTCCCGTGTTTCTAAAACCGGCGCCGTCCCTCATCATCTGGGGTATCGTGGCTATGTTCAGGGGTTTTAACAGATGCTCGTATTTTCCCTTTGCCATTTTCATTTATCCTCCTTGGATATTTCATGATGACTTTATTACATATTTTTAATTAGCTAGTCTACAGCAGTAGCCTTGTATTCGCCGGAGAGAATAATCCCGTAGGACGCGTAGGGTTTATCAACCCACCTGGTTACCAGTGGAGCATGCGGCACTCCTTTGGGGCATATCACGACGGTGGGTTTTTCAAAGACATACCTTTCGTGCTCTTCACCTATATCTATCTCTATCTTGGCCCCCAGGTAATTGATATCAGTAGGGTCGAGACCGGCGAAGACCAGGACTTCATCAACGGGATGGACATGCGCGCCCATGCCGCGGTGCCAGATACCGGGTTTGCTGTAGAATCCCCAGCTAAAATTTACATCCAGTCCGGCCAGGTCCCGACCGAACAGCCATGTCAGATGGTCGGCATTGCCCGGTCCCGGCTTCATTCCTTTTTTTGCCATTTCGTCATACTGTTTTTTTTGCTCCGGCTTTAAGTTATCCAGGAGCATCTGGCCCCGCTGTGTTACCATTCCCGTGTTAAGCGGTTTAATCAGGTGGGCATATTTGCCAGTAGGTTTCCTCGGGTTCTTTTTTATTCTCTTCTCAGAGACATAAGAGGTCATCGGTATCTGCCTTCCGCTCTTAGCCGCTGCTTCCTGCATCGCCTTCATCACCTCCTCCGAGATCCCCTCGCCCATCCAGGTCGTCGCGGGTTCGGCACCCAGGGACGCCAGGTAAAAACCGAAGCTCTTGGGACTCCACACCCGCTTGGTTGTCAACGGACAATGGGGCATGCCGGCGGGGACGGAGACAACGGTGGGAACATCGAACGTGTAGGCTTCCTGTTCTTCACCCAGGCATATCTCGATTTCCGCCCCCAGGTAATTCAGGTTGGCCGAATCGAGGCCGACAAAGACGAGGCATTCCGGGTAGGGATGCGTGTGAGGGTCCTGACCGGTATGCCAATCGCCAATGCCGCTATAGAATCCCCAGGTGAAATTAAGATTCAGCCCCTCCAGGTGGTCTCTACCGTTCAGCCAGACGAGGGTGTCAGCGTTACCCGGTCCGTTGGCAAAGGCGCCCTTCGGCATTTTCAGGTCTTTCATTACTCCCATGTCCATGCCACCGACACTCAAGGGTTTAACCAGGTGTTCGTATTTTCTTTTTGCCATTTCAACTACTCTCCTCAATTATGGATTATGGTATACCTGCCCCGATAATGCAGCAGACTATCGATACTAGAGTTTTTAACCCGATGACTACCGTGCCAGACGTGATTATAAATATTTTCCCACTACCCAGTCAAATATTCGGCTTCTTTCAATACAGCGAAAATCGCGTTCTGCGAATTTTTCATATGCGAGTGATATGATATTTGGTAAATCATACATTCTAGTTCGTGGTACTGATCATATCCCTTGAAATATTACTAATTGGCTAGAAAATATGAGGTTAGTACTAATAATGAAGGGGACAGGGATCTCCTAGGCGAGTCTGTCAAAGAGCTGATCAAAGAAAAAAGCATTCCGGAATTGCTGTGGGTATCTTGCACATGGAGCAGGCGCTCACAGGTGATTACTGAGTAACCAATATGGAGCATTCTTGCCTGTTACCGATGAAACGCTATTTCACACCGGCTCGATCACCAGGACATTCAAGGGAATGGCTATCATGACGGATATACAGTCGGAACGCGACTGCAACAATTAACCAGTTCGATAGCTGCCTTTGGGTTCCTGACAATTTTCATCATATTACCTGATACCTTCAACTGACCTGTCATCATTCCCTGTATTGGATTTAGTTTCTTTTCAAGCACCTTACGCCATTTACCCAAAGGTGCCCGAATTCGGAACTCAGGACTCCTGTCGGCTTCGTCAGTCACGACAGAGGCAGAGCGACAATCACCATGCCATAAATCCATATACGCAATGACTCTTTCTTCAAGGCCCTCATCAGGCTCTATAATGAAATAGAAATCCCCTTCCCAGTTTTTAGCGGCATCCCGGTATTGCTGATTACCCTTGAGCTCTTCCACAAGTGCATCAAGCCATTCCTCTGATGGAAATAAAAACGACATCTCTATCCTTCCTGACCATCGTAATACGGGTAGGTAAATTAAATAATATGCAATTCCATTTATTGGCAGATTTATTACAAGACCTAGGCGCTAAGGCTGTCAATCATCTCTTCTACGTCATCTACCGTAGCAACCGGATGTACTTTAAAACTGACGAAGGGAACCCAATTCTGATTGAAAGCACCGATTTCTGCTTCCGTTCCCTCAGCTACCGAATAGCCTGACATCTCTCCAACAAATGCGCCCCACTCTTTTATTCGCCCTTCCTGGATACCCTGTTTAACCATATCAATCATAGGTTTCCAGGCGGCAGCTCTTTCTTCACGGCTAATCGGAACTTTGTTTGTATCTATTTCCCATGTCATGAAATATTTTCCCATTTTTATTACCTCCGTTCTCTGAATAACAGGTAACAGTGAAGATGATTTCTAAATAACAGGATAATTAACTTTGCTATACTTTGCGATAAATATCACCTCCTTAAAATTAAGGGCACCAGTAACCGCTTGGTTAGCGAGTACCGGTGCCTTATTATTATCCCCAAACATCGTTACTACCAGATTTATCCACTTGAATATTCAGGTGTTATTCCAGGCTATCAAGCCTTCGACATAGCCTTATGCCTCAGCGTCCTTTCCGAAGTAGTTCGGACACTTCGTGAGGTATAGACCTCCCGTCGCCGTAAATGGTGTTTACAGTCTATGACTAACCGGTATTATTGTCAAGCTATAACAAAATATAAAAAGGTCCGGTAAATATTACACATGAGGTTCCGGAAAGCTCAGGTGGGTTTTACTGCCATAGCAGCAGGTTATGAGTAGTACCTATGGATGTTTTTTCCGGTGAGGAGAGGGGAAGTCTGCTTAAACCAAGGATAAATACTGCCGATGATGTTTTTCTACTACTTATTCAATCCGAAGTTATCACAAACAAATCATGACTGATAATAATCCAGAATCGCCTTTCTCACATCTTCGTGAGAGGACGTTCCCCTATCGTTCAGTTCACGTAGAAATGCTTCGCGCCGCGCGATTTCATCAAATATACGGTCTTTCTTTATGGCGAATTTATCAGAAAGTGTGCTGTATAAAGTCTTTTCCGAAGGGTAAATAAATTCCTTTTCGGTCAATTCTCTGGCCGCCAGAGTCTGTGCAACCAGGTTATTCTCTCCCATGTTTAAAATACTCACCGTATCTACCCGGCGAATAGGTTCATCATAATACGATTTCCAGTTCATAGCCTGAAGAGTAACGACGACGTCAATTCTGGCGATCAGCGGCAGAGGTACTTTAAGGATACCGTGCAGGATGTACGCTACTTCCCTGACATTACGGGCGTGAATGGTGCTTCCCAGAGCATAACCCCTTGGCAGCAACTCCAACGCCCTGGTAACCTGATATCCCCATAGATATTCATAATTGTGATTGCTTATTTCTTCAGAAACGAGATAGGTTTTATCCGGCGTGCAACGATCTGCAAATTTGAAATCCTCTACATAACCGCGTAAGTTAATCTGCTGTATACCTGGAGGTAGAAAGTCCAGCAATGAATACAATATGGTGGTCTTTCCCGCCCATATTGGACCAGCCGCCACCATTACCGAAGCACGGTGTTCCATAAGAATCCAGAGTAGCCCGGCCAGTTTAAAATCGATAGTGCCGGAATTCACCACGTCAAATATAGTAAGGCCCTCATCGACTCTGCTGTACGGCCAGTCCGGCCACCATCTGTATCTTACCATTGTCTTCTCTCTATTATATCTACATCCGCGTGTCGGGAGCTAATTATAAAGCAAATGGATAAACGAAAGTATATCAAATTCTCGTCTTTTTGTTGTTGATATAGTCGACAATAATGTACTTACCCAGGTCACCGGGGGAAGTAAAAAAGACCCTTCCCTTGTTCAAGCGCGCCATCCTGTCAACAAACATATTGAAAATATCCCGGCTGGGCAGCATGAAGGTATTGATAACGATACCTGCCCGCGTGCAGTTTTTAACTTCCTTTAAAGTCACGTCGATACAGCGCTGGGTGGTGGGCAGGTGAAAGACAATGCGGCCGTTTTCAATGTGCGACGTGGGTTGCCCGTCGGAAATCATGATAATCTGCTTGTTGGTGCTGCGGTCTTTTTCGAGTATCTTACGGGCAAGCATAAATCCGTGCTGCATGTTGGTATAAGGAGTAAAATCATCCCAGGTAATATAGGTGAGTTCTTCCGGGGTCATGCGCCGGGCGATGCTGGAGAATCCCAGGATATAAAGGCTGTCTTTTGGAAATTTGCCGGTTATCAAGGAGTTAAGAGCAATTGAGACTATTTTCGCCGCTTCGAAATTCCCGCCCATCCTCATCGATAGACTCATATCCAGCATCATGACTGTGGCAGAACGGGTTCTCTGTTCCTGCCGAAAAATTTCGAAGTCTTCGACCTCCAGCTTCACCGGAACCTGCTTCTCACGAAGCAAAGCGTTGGTAAAGGTTCTTTCCAGGTTCAGATCAAAATCATCCCCGAACTCATACCGCTTCGTTTCATCGATTCTTTCACCGCCGTTGCCCCGCTGCTGGATATCATGGCTGCCGCTGCGATCTTTCTTCAGGCTGGCAAATACTGTATTCAGGGCTTTTTCCCCTATTTTCCTCATGCCGCGCGGTGTCAGCTCATACCTGCCCTTTCTCTTGCGGATGTAGCCGGCATCCTCCAAGATTTTTGTAATACTACGCATCTGCCTCAGCTCTTCCGCAGCAGTATCCCCGAGCAACTCCCTGAGCAACTCTTCATCAATTTCGTCCGTAGAATCAGTAATCCGGGAGTCCATGAACTGGTCTTCGAGGGTATCCATTTTCTGGAGTTGTTCCATCAATTTAAGAGCTTCCTGGTAGGAAAGTGATTCTTCTCCCGAAAAAGGATACCGCTGCGGTGTCAACCAGCCGGGGTCCAGCGTCTCCAGGTTAGCCATCATCTTTCCCATCTCGTACTTGGTGGACTCATCCAGCATGGAGTCGATAAGGTCCTGGAGTTCCTGACGGTCGGCGGGCGAAAGGCTTTCCATCAACGACTGCGCCTGCGCAATCTGGTTCTGCAGATACTCAATCAGTTCATCGAGGTTTTTAGGGGGGTTCGGCCCGAAGAAGTTTCCAAACCGGTCCATAAAGCCCCGAAAATCCGGCTCTTCGCCTCTCCTTCTGGCTTCCAGCATCTGGTTGATAGCCTCGATAAAATGCCTCATAGCAGCCAGGGAATTAGCGTCCATATTCTGCAGTTTCTGGGTCATTTCCCGGGCGAAGGAAGACATGGCGTTTCTTTTGAGCATGTCCATAAGCTCCTGGAACTGGCGCCGTGCCTCCTCATCCATAAACTCATACTGGCTGAGTTCTTTTATCCTCCCGCCGGTATCCGGAGGCAGGTTATCCAATTTCTCCGCGTTCCTGGTAGCGCGCTCCTCAACGTTTTTCAGCAGTTTCTCACGTACTTCCCGGTTCAACTCCTGACTTCTATCAGCTGACTTCTGCCTGGCCGAATCGAGCCTTTCCTGGATGCCTTTCCTCTCCATCTGGACAATTTCATCGAGTCTTTTGCGTATGTCGTCCATTATCGAGTTCAGCTTATATTTTTCCAGATGTTCCTGACGACGCTGGCGTAGCCTTTCCAGGAATTCCCGGAGACTGGGCAAACGCCTTCCCTGGCGGTCCATGAGACCTTCGCGCTGCATCATGCGGAGAGCTTCAGCAAGGTCGCCGTCATACATCAGGTTCCGCTGCAGCTCATCCATCAAGGCATCGGCATTCGGCTCGAAAATATTCTGCGTGCCGTCCCACTCCGAATAGCGATAGTTTTCCATCATCAATTCCCGTAAACGGTCTTACCTGCCAGTCTTATCTTGTTTAACCTCTTGTTCAGGTGTAGTCCCTCAAAGATGAATTCCATTATCGATGCCTGTATCTCCGGGGATTCTTCTTTAGTCATTTTTTTCATTACTTTTAGCAGCCCCGGGATTTCTTTGTAATAATTTATGTAAGATTTAGCACTCATGCTATCCGAGGTCTCCACACTGAATCCGTCATCGAAGGGCTTAATAATACTATCAAGGTCTTCAGCCCGGTAATACCGGTTAAACACATTGAGTGTCGCCTTCCTGACGAGGTCGGTAATAATTTTCTGCTCGTTCTTGTCTTCAAAGCCCTCCAGTTCCACCTTGCCGGTTGTGGAGGCAACGATGTACGGCAGGTCGCTGATGCGGGGCACAGCCAGTTTTTCATTCAGCGTGACAGCCCGTCTGATAGCATTGGAGACCACCGTCTCCAGGTTGGTAATAGAGACCCTCACACTGACCCCGGAACTCTGGCCAATATCCGGACTCCTTCTGGCCTGGTGAGTTATTTCAGCGATAACTTCTTTAATATAGTCCGGAATGCTAAAGCTAACATCACCGTCTTTAAATTGCTGCCATTCCTGCTCGACGATGGTGATTTCATCCCTGACCGAGACGGGGTAATGGGTGCGGATTTGTGCCCCGAAACGGTCTTTGAGCGGGGTTATTATCCTGCCGCGATTGGTATAATCCTCGGGATTGGCACTGGCAACGAGCATGATATCCAGGGGCAATCTTACCCGGTAGCCCTTAATCTGGATATCCGCCTCTTCCATGAGGTTAAAGAGCCCTACCTGTAGCCTTTCCGCCAGATCAGGCAACTCATTGATGCAGAATATACCGCGGTTCGTCCGGGGAATAATCCCGTAGTGCATGGTCAGCTCATCGGATAAATACCGGCCTTCAGCAACCTTGATAGGGTCGACATCACCAATGAGGTCAGCAATAGTAATGTCAGGCGTGGCCAGCTTCTCTCCGTACCTGTCCTGCCGGGATAACCAGGCGATTTCCGTGGCGTCCCCGTCCCGGGCGACCCTGTCCCGGCAGGCCCTGCATATCGGGTAGAGCGGGTCATCATTGATTTCACAACCACGTATTACCGGTATTTCTTCGTCCAGCAGGTCGACCAGCTGGCGCATAATCCGTGATTTCGCCTGCCCTCTTTCACCCAGGAAGATTATATTCTGACCGGAGATAACCGCATTCTCTACCTGCGGAATGACGGTATTATTATAGCCAATGATACCGGGAAAGACAGCCTTTTTTGCCTTGATCGACGCAATGAGATTACGCCTCATTTCTTCTTTTACAGATACGGATTTGTATCCAGAGGCTTTCAACTCACCGAGTGTATCAGGCTTCTGGGATACAGGGGAAATATCAGAGCTCTTCGTCTGGCTGTATGATGCCGGCTGTTTTTCCGTAGGGGAAGTAGAAATTTTAACGTTCGATGTGGCATCCTTATTTTCTTTTTTCTGTCTTTTAAAGAGAAATCCCATAGATAATACCTTTTCCTTTTTTGTTGAACAGTCGACTCCGGAGTGACTTTTTCCCTTCCAATAAGGATACGGGAAATGAGTTTTGAAGCAATTTCTTGATCAATACCCGGGAGGCCGGCTTACATTAAATAATAACCCTATATTTAAGTATAAGCACGGTTCTAAAAACGTGTCAATTATAATATTATGCACCGACAGGATAGTTTTTGCCACATCGTTCCGATGAAACCGTGACTTATCGCAATGATAGAGAGATATCAGCGGTAGCGGGTGGTCTTGCCGCGGGAGGACGAACGCTTCTTTCCGGCCCGCCTATCGCCGCGGTAGTCCGGCGCCATGATATTGAAGGGTACGCTGGTCTGGCTATCGACGAGGCGGGAACTGATAGCATCGGGGACCTCGCCGAGAAGCTCATCGAAGGAATAGCGGGTGGTCACCACAGTGGGCAGGCGGCCGTTATAGCGATAATTGAGCATCTGGTACATCTTCTCGTTTGCCCAAGGGGTGGTCGATTGCTCACCGAAATCATCCAGCACTAAAAGCGGGGCCGTCTTGACGCTTTCAAAAACATCATCGTAGGACACCTTGCTGTCGGGACTAAAGGTAGAGCGAAGGTGGTCGAGGAACTCCGGGACGACGATGAACAAGGCCGGTTTGCCTGCCTCATAACGATAGTTTACGATAGCGGCAGCTAGGTGAGTTTTTCCACATCCCGTCTGTCCCATGAAGACCAGCCATCCTTCAGGATTTTTGGCGAAATCAAAGGCGACTCGATAGGCTTCGTCGAGGTTGTCCTGCTGTTCCAGAGACAGGTTATTACGTCGTTTGAAATTGACAAAAGTCATGCCCTGCTGGAGCTTGAACTCCGGTCCCCAGCCGTATTCCGACGCCTGGTGCTCCTCTTCGAGGATATAGACGCGGCACAAACGGGGATCGGTCAGGCGAGTTTTGAGTCTTTCGTCCATCTGCTCCAGAGGGGTGATGGCAACCACCACCGTGGGCAGTTCGCCGTTGAAACGGGCGGTCAGAAGCTGGTCTAATTTCTCCTTAGCCCAGGCGGTGGCGCTCTGCGCGCCAAGGTCATCGAGAACGAGCAGCGGGGCGTTGCGTACCTGCTCGAAAAACTCATCGTAAGGAACCTCGCTATCGGCCGTAAAGGACGTTCTCAGCCGGTCGAGAAGGTCGGGTACGGAGATGTAGTAGGCCGGGTGCCCCTGTGCTATCCTTTCGTTGGCGATAGCCGCCGCCAGATGGGTCTTACCGCTGCCGCTAGCACCGCCGAGTACCAGCCAGCCAGCGGGATTAGCAGCAAACTCTCTGGCGGCCTCGCAGGCGGCTTTAAACTTGGCCTGGTTGGCGGGATTGCCGCTCTTTCCTAGGGGCTCGAGGTTTTCGAACATCAGGCGCGTCAGCGAGCCCAGGTTGCTGTACTGGATAAGACGGGAATGCCTTTCGTCATCAAGTTCTTTTCGGGTGCAGGGACAGCGTACGACGCGGCTGTAGTCCGGCTTCCCGGAGGGCAGCAACGGGTGGATGATGCCCGCGCCCTTACAGATGGTACAGTCCGGACTGGCCGGGGAGGTTTCATCATCTTCGGACCATGTGTCCGTATTTTCCCTTGATGTACTTGTCCGGGTCTGTCTTTTTAGGATGTCGTTGATGTGTTCCATCGCTTTTACCTTCCGCCGCCCAGTTTTCCAGTATCTTGAGTATATATTTAATATTGCGCTTGTTATACAGTACCGCCTCTTTAACGGCGTCGTTAATCCATTCCGCGGGATAAAGCTTCTCGGCTTCGCTGAGTTCGTCGGCAATCATGGGAGTCAAGATGCCGATATTCTCTTCATAGAGAGTAAAGATATCCGGGACTTCATCAGGGGGAACATATTTTTTACCCGATTTTTTAAGTCCGGTAAGCTCAAGTTCTCCACTCTCGACCTGCTCAATTAGCTGGCGATTTGAAGTCGTATTCAGGAAAAAGATATCTTCGGAGGTGCCGTCCTTTTCCACCGCAATGGACAGAAGCGTCCCGCGACTGACCGCCTTTTCCAGGGATTTTTGCAGGGTTGATTCCGAAGATTCGTCTTTAGTTTTCAATCCTGCCATGAGGCTTTCATTAGCCAGGAGTTCCTGGCGGGAGACATAGCGGGGATAGCCTTTTTTACGGGATAACATCGCCAGGACGTGCAGGGTGGTCTTGAGCTCCGCTAAATCGTCGATTTGCGGCAGCAGACCGCTGAAAAAAACATTGGGCAGAGCTGTATATTCGGTCCTGGCGGGAAAACCATCGAACTTCTTCATAGCATACTCGGCTCCCCGCTGCTGATGCTTTCAAATCTTGCCAGGCTGTGCCGGAAGCGCAGCTTAACGCGACCGGT
>Ga0209427_10000105_pt1 | contig 74236 bp, 75 predicted proteins | sample DeeMarSWOR136_30_FD_187465 | JGI IMG/M metagenome (GOLD analysis project Ga0209427, IMG submission 187465) | Marine sediment microbial communities from White Oak River estuary, North Carolina - WOR-1-36_30 (SPAdes) (version 2) | ecosystem: Environmental > Aquatic > Marine > Intertidal zone >... | reverse complement strand
CAGCATGGCATTCAAAGTATGGAGATGTCACTTCCATCCTGAAAGAAAGTGATGATGTTAGAACAGATACCAAGCTATGGGATGAAATAGAATTGAAGTTTGCTGCTACTAAGGCAGAATCTTTTGTTTTCAGGATTGAGGGATACAATCCATACCCGTTTACAGGACCACTCAAGATTAAATTTGATATTACTCAAGTCATACCAATAGCTGTCATAGCAACATTGTTGATAATTATTGTGATATTTGCTGTAATGAAGTTCTTTGCTAAAAAGTAGATTTTTCTTTAAGGAAAATTTGATTTAATATTACGTTAATATTGTATAGACATTAGAATTGGAAATAGAAAAAAAGAGGGAGGTTGATTTATGTCGGTGCTTTTCTTCTCTTTAGGACTATGATCATCAATACCACTACTGCCGCCACTGCTATTGCGACGCCGATGTAAATGGAGAAGGGATTACTATCTCCTGACTCTTGATCTGACTCTTCATCCGACTCTTGATCCGGTTCTTCGGCTGGTTCTTCGGGTATTTCAATGGTAATTTTCCTGTTTAGACCCAGTTTAACGTTGAAATCTTGCGTTTTACCCTGTTCTATGGTGTCTTCGATTGTTTTCTCATCAACTAGTTCGTCATCAATTATGGATGATATTACTAGCTCATATGTTTCTACATACTCATGTGCATCCTTTCCGTCTACTGTGACTTCAAAGTCAGTCATGTTCTCTGGCAATATGATGAAAGTCGTGTTTCCTTTGTCCTCATAGTAGGATCCTGGTATTTCCGTCTCTATCTCAGATGTTTCTCTGTTGAAACCCACATGTCTGGATTCGTTGTCGTATACATGCAAGTACAGTTTACTTCCGGGTTCATTTAGGCTGAGCATTGTAAAGCTATTCTTGATGATATGGTAAGGTAACAGGATATCTTCTGGTTTATCCCATCTATCTCTATTCCATGGTGCTTCGATGTCGCCGAATTGGTTGGGCCAACTCGCATCAGGTTCATCCACGTATATTATCTGAAATTCATCGTAGCCTATTTGTAAACCACCGTTGCATGGTTCGATAGGAACAGGTGTTTTTTTAACTATGTCGTGCCCAGGTTCAACACCGATTACCGTCCAATGTATAGCATAGTCGAGTGTTGTATGAGGATAGGATGCATGGCTGTTTCTAGCAACATGTACTACTGGATGTGTACCGTTTATCTTATCAGGTTCCCAGACGGGGTTCTCCCAGTACATTACGTTGCAGCAGTCTTCTAATGTAACTGTTAGGCTGTAAAGGTCGACCCAAATTTCTGCGTGATGAAAGTATGCGATGCATTTAGGTATGTAGTCAGTGCCTTCTTTCTTCAGAAATACGTATACACTCTCCCAGTCGTGTGGGTGTGGATAGAACGTTATTTCGTCTGTCCATGGAGTCTCTGGTACAATCACTTTTCCCGTGTCATTCGCGAAATAGAACCAATATTGTATGCATAGATGGTCTTTGGTGTCCCCATATTCAACTGTATGAACGTATACAGTCAACGGCCATGATTCATCGTAGTTGGAAGGATTGTTGGTTATGTCATTGTCATCATAGTAAAAGCTTGTAGGATAGAATTTCTCTTCCTCGTCGAAGACAAAGATGGGGAAGTATCCTTCTACCAAGTCCATATGGACGGGTATTGGAGGTTCTGGTCCTGGCTCGCGATAACCTATAGATATCAAAGGATCACCTATAAGAACGGCTCCGTAATATAGGCACCTAATGACATATTTGTGCTCGGGGTGAGTATCGTTCCGGGCAATGTTGTCTGCATGTTTGATCGTTTCTAGAAAAGCTTTTCCGATATAGCTGTTCTCATTCTCGTAAATGAAGAAGTCGTGATCAATGGATTCCCATAATGTTGTCGAAGCCAATGCGACAAGACCATTGCTATTTCCGAAGATGTACCAGCCTGCCAAGTAATTCTCAACATCATAACGTCCTACCTCACAATTATGAAGTAGGTAGAAAACGCTACCATTTACTATGCTTTTCGCATCATGCCATCTAAAGTGCGAATATGTTCCATTGGGTTCGAGTATGAATTCTGCAGTTGGCGCTCCATGACTGCTCATCCAAAGAGCCTCATACCCGTTTTTCAGAGCGTTGATGTAATTGGACTTTGTGGTCTCGTTTTCCATGTAAATGACGACTATGTCAGTTTCGTTGTATATGGTCTTCAGAACTTCGACCCTCATTGGGCCAAATGGATCGCCTGCATCTTCAAAGACTAAAGCATTATGCTTGTCTATAGGGGTAGAGCGATACAAATGATTCTTGTCGAAGTAATCTTCAAGTAGTGTAATGTTTGATTCTGGTGGTTTAAGCCTAGAAACCCAGATATCGACTCCTTCTGGGTCTGAGCGGTTTTCGAAAATCCAATCGCTGTTGTCATCTGTCCATACGCCGTCCAAATCCATGTAGTAAAGATCAGTGGGAAACGTTCGAACCCCATACGGTGTCTCGCCAGTTCTGTAGTAGCTTATCGGAATGTCACCAACTAGTATAGCACCGCATACGTTGTAAGCAGAATGAATAGCCTGTATTTCTGTTCGCACTTCAGAGGGATCTGACCAAGAACCATTGTATATCATGACATCAAACTCAGTCACGTCATCTATGTAACGTTCCAGTCTTGTCTTAAGTTGCAGATAGATACTGTTTGGCACGAGCATTGCGACTTTTTCTTTAGAGTTTTCGGTAGTGGCTTGATGCGTATTCTTCATCAAGGCGGTAGGAATGTTTATTAGAAGCAATGATATCACTAGTAATGTTGCCAAGGTTGCTGATCGTTTTTTCAGTTTTTAAACTCTCCTTCATGTTGTGTGAGCTTTTGCTCATTCCACACATGCCTGACTAGCAGTCTGGCTAGCAGGTAAGGAATAACTATGCTAGAAAAAAGAGGGAAGGTTAGGTTTGTTTTTGCTCCTTTTGCAGATTAGCTATTGTTGTTACTATTCCAAGCATAAGACCCAGCACAAGGGGTACCCAAGCCACGGACCTGAATGGGTAATCAATCACAGTTCTTTTCTCGTTACGAGTCGTAGATTCATAACCAGTCCAGTAGTATCTCAACGTGAGATCTCCTTTGATGTATGTTTCCTCAGAGTAATACTTGTTATCGACATGGATGTAGTATAACCCAGGAGATGGCCTAGTCCAGTTATGATTAAAACCCAAAGTGTGTTCCCATCTTTTTAACTCCGTCTTATCCTCCGTCGTGATGTAGACGTCTACTTCGTGGTTAGCATGAAAGTCTATGTTAAGAAAGTCTATATCAGTCTTGCGTCTGTCCACAAGCTGCAACGCCAAAAAGAACTCCTTGAATTCTTCTCCAGATTGAGTGAATATGTTTAGACAAATTTTGTAAGCGTATACCTGTATACTATATTCTCGAGCATCTGGAGTCTGTTTCTTGAACTTAGCTATTACTTTGTCAACCACTTCGATTATTTCTGATTTCTTCAAGGGGATGTCCGAGAAAGCGTATGTAATAAAGTGTTTTCTCATGGGGTGGGCAGTAAACTGTTGTTCCTCACAGATTGTATGGCTTTTTTGAACTATATCGGTATAAGGAACCTGGATTGTTTCTTCCCTTTTTTCAGAGAAAAATGCGAGAATGAGACCGGCTGCGACGAGGATTGCTGCAATGATTATTATGGTTGCTGTTATCTTCCTGTTCAGTTCTTAAACCCTCCTTATTTCTTTTTTTCATGGTAGGAAATTCTACATGCACTCAAGAAGAATCACTATTATCGGCTTGAGGTGTGTTCTGTGTTTCGTGACCAACCTAGAATCTTGAACCCACGTGTCACTTCTGATGCTTTTTATATACCCTTGTACAATCTGCATCCAGCTATGAGTAAACGATATTCTGAAAGTTCCATTCTGTCCAGGTTCTAAATATTGGCTTTGGCTTTTAACAACGTTCTCGTAATGAGTAACATAATAATGAGTAACAGTGAACATTCCGCCGTACTCGTCTATGTTTTTGAGTATTACTTCAGATACATACTTACATTTCAGTTCAGGGAACCCATAGATCTCATCGTCAGCCTTCTTTGAAATAACCTTAAATTTGACTCGTCGGTTGTAGGTCTCAGAGGCCTCATAAGTCTCGTTTATAGGTATTGGTATTAGAAGAAAAACTATGATGCCTGCCAGGGTTATACCGAATATTTTCTTCTTGCTCATGTTCGTTTAACCCTCTAGAATCTCCTCAGATAGATTATCAACGAAAGACAAAGAAACAGAGAATTTTTTATAATGTCATCTAAAGGAAGGTCAAGTAAAGACTTTTTCAGTCTTTCAAGGGTTTTCGAATGCTATGATTTGTTTATCTGAGGAACATTAGCGATTGATAATATAAAGGAAAAACATTTAAATCTTTATCTAAACCTGAAACTCTATTCTTTTGAAGTCTTTTCCTTCTTTTAACTCGTCTACAGTCATTACAAAAACCGTGACATTGCCTAACCTTTGATCAAAGCAATACTTGGCAGCTCTTTGAACCACAAAATTCTTTATCTTTTCAGACAAGCATACAAAGTGTAGGTTCCCCTCTTTCACTAATCTATTAATCTTTTCATCTACCTTTTCTTTGTTGAATTCCTTCCCAACATTAACACAAATCTTATTCCCTTCTTTTTCAAAAACGATTTGATCAGTTTTCTTATCATGGACTCTCCATCCTTTTAATCCAAGATGACTTATCAAAAAGTTCATAACATCTTCGATGTTTATACCAAGTTCTTCGATTTGTCTCTGGAACTTAGATTCGAACAATTTTTCTCCTTCAGTCGTCAAGAAGTAATAGATTGCCCTCTGTCTGTAAACCTTTCCTATCACAGATGCTATCAATCCCATATCAGACAGCTTATCAGCTCTTTTCTTGAATGATTGACCAGAAATACCGATTAAGTTGTAAATTTCAGAAGTTGAACTGCCTTGACCATTCCCTATGGCTTCGATTATATTAAGACTTTTATCATCTAACTCTTCCATTCTCTGAGTGATATCAGCTTCTACTGGTTTCTCCACGACTTCTTCTACTTTCAAATCTCTCTGTTTTTTAATGGCCTCCAAAATCTTGTCTTCCATGAATTTTTTTATCACACTATCAGTCACAGAACCTTTCTTTATATCAACTAAAGGAAAACTGACTAAGAACGGGTTTGGGAATGCCAACCTTCTCATGAGTATGAATGCGTGTCCTACAGGCAATCTCCTCAAATAATCCCCTTCTTCTTCGTATTTCAAACCGAGCATGTTACTGGCATCTAAAATATCAGATGAATGTTTTGTGTCTAAGCCGAGGTTCATGTAGATGTGTGTGCTAGTGTTACCTAAAGCAGGATAACTTATCAAAGATGGGTGTTGGTCAACGTATACCACACCAAGTCCCAATTCTCTGATTTCTCTGAATATCAAATCCATCACAGTTTCCATTCCGAGCCTCTTCGATTTTTCTCTGTTCAAGACATGATGTGCTTCTTCTAAAGCAATGACACCCATGAGTTTTTCTCTTTCTCCACTGACTAGGCAAGCATCTCTTATCCACTGAAGCATGATCTCTATCAAGAATGTTTTATCGTTCGTTGACAAAGGATCTAACTCAAGGATAGTTATCCTTCCCTTTTTTAGGAATTCAGACGGCATAATTCCTTCGTCGCAATCGAATACGTCTCCTAATTCCCTGAAACATAATGATTCAAGAGGTCTTTCTGCAGTTGCGATCCAGTTTCTTTCCCTGGATGATTTTTGGCCCATTCTGTACTTCTCTAACCATTCCTTTAGGTCTTTTATTCTTGGGAATTCTGGACTTTTTGATTCATAGATTGCATCTAAAGCTTTTAGAATAACGTGTCTACCCCCACCTAACATCCAATAAGCGTGATCGAAAATTTCTGAGAATTCTTTTGCCCATTGTGAAATCTGGACTCCTTCAGGAGGCTTTAAAGGGTTAAACCTGAAAGGTGCGATGTTTCTACCAACAGTGTAAATTCTAATCTTGTCTTTCAACTCTGGAATTTGTAACAAGTCTCTGTAGTTTCTCTTAGAGAAGTCAAAGATCACGACTGGAATGTTCTTTTCAGCCAGGTTAATTACTAACCACTGAATGAGGTTAGTTTTTCCATAACCAGATGAACCAAAGATACCAACGTGGGTTAATAGGCTTTCTCTGTCCATCAGTAAAGGATATATTTTCTTTTTTCCGTACAAGACCGTTCCAAAATTAAGGTCTCCGTTTGACACTAAATCTTTTGAAGGCGGTTCGATGAGAACAGCAGTCTTCAGATCTTCATCTGAGAAAACTGCAGCTTTTAAAGTGTCAATCATTTCCAGTATTCTCTTTCTGGATTCATCGTCTGCAAGTAAGTATGCGGTCTCGAGCCTAGAGGCCTTTTCTTTTCCTAAGACAGGGACAAGACGTTTGATCTCATCTGAAACGTCTATTGAGATTCGTCTATCTATTTCCACCATTTCACTCACCAGATTTTAATTCTCGGAATAAGTTTGCTATCTTCGATTCTGTCTGATACTCTTCCATCAATTCCCTGAGTTCTGTGGTCAACTCGACGAGATCTCTCCAGAATTGGACGTTTTCTCTCCTCTTTTCCATCCTTAAAGTGGATATGTCTAATTTGAAATCCCTTATGTCATCGATATCAGAAAGACCAGCGACCATCCTTTGTTTATCTCCAATATCAACATCTATTTCTTTGATGAGTTCGTCATGAAGATGTTTTCTCGTGTCTAAAGCTGATTGGATTTCAGAAATTCTAGTTCTCAAGAATTCTACTCTATCAAACAAACTTCCGATGACTTTAGGACTGACTTTTCTTAACGGTTCTAATTCTGTTTCCAGTAACATTCTTTGGGGTGATCTTCTCTGTACCTTTAGCTCTCTACGCTCTACTGGTTTACGATATTCTACATCTTCTTCGGGTTTTATCCCTGGCACTCCAGATATTTCTTGCCTGTACTCAGGTTGATCAAAGGCTCTCCTATACTTTGGTTCGTCGTCTACAGCCATGCTAATTCCTTATACCGTTAAATATTTAAAGCTTTATTTGTCTTCAGTGTCTTCACATCTAAAGACTGTTTAAGACGGGAACTAGAAAAGTATAAAAACCTCTAAACCATGATTTATAAGAGTGATGTCATGGATGAAAAAATCTACACGATAAACATCAGAAAAGACATATCAAAAGCTCCTAGATGGGAGAAGAGTAAGAGGAGTGTGATTGCGGTAAAGAATTTTCTGAAGAGACACATGAAAGGCGACGACGTAAAAATAGGTAAATCCATTACTGAAGAGATATGGAAGAGGGGGAATCAAACCCCACCGAAAAGTATCAGGATTCATGCTGTTCTAACTGAAGACGAAAAGGGGAAAATCATAAAGGCCGAATTGTTGGGAGTTCCTTTCCCTGAAGAAAAAGAGAAAAAGAAGGAGAAGAAAAAAGAAGAAAAGAAAGAAGAAGTTAAAAAGGAAGAAGCTAAGCCAGAGGAAAAACCTAACGAGGAAGAAAAGAAAGAACCAGTGAAAGAAGAAAAGAAATAAATTAAACACTCAATACTCTAATTCTTTTCTTTCCAAGTATGCCTTTCAAAATCTCCTTTCCAATCCCAGACGATTTACTGACTTTAACTTGATGTTTCTTCCCGACAGTTGCAGAAAGCAAATAATCATCGTTAACATAGATATCGACTTTCCCTTCCATTTTGGGTGAGAATTGAAACACGATTGAGTTGCCGACTTCAGAAACTTCAAAACCAACTTCTGCTCCCGTACTCGCTACTCTTGGTTCAACGTCTATATGAATGCCAAGTTTATCCTCAATCTTTGTTATGTTTGCTCCATCCTTCCCTATCAACTTTCCGATCACATCATTATCCACAATAACTCGAACTCTACCCTCAGAAACAAAATTAACCTCAGCATAAGGATCATATTTGTCTATGATTTGTTTCACTCTCTGTTTGGCCAATTGTTTTACTGCGGATTTACTCTCTTCTCCTTTGACAGGAATTACTACGTTTTCCTCTCCGTAAGTGTAAATCTCGTAGAACAGTTTTCCAGTCTCAAAATCTCTTATTTCGACAACAGGGCGAGTTAAGTCAGCCTCAGTCATACCGGTTGGAACTTTAACAGTTAAACCTAATTCATAAACAGCTTTTATTTCTCCATCTTTCAGGAATATTACTGTGTCTACAACATGAGGTATCATTCCCAATTCAATCTTTCCTATGAATCTTTGAACAGCATCGACAGCTTCAGACGAATGGATAACACCAATCATTCCCACACCAGACAATCTCATGTCAGCAAATATTGAGAAGTGTTTTGCTTGTCTAATCTCATCGAAGATGGTATAATCTGGTCTGACCAAAAGTAACAAATCAGCAGTCTTAGCAAAATCTCCTCCTAGAGGACCGTACTGCGTTATTTCAGGACCAACCTGTAAATCTCTTGGAGATTCTAGAGTCTTCACGATCTTTCCTTGATTGAAAAAGAACTCTGCTAAAGATGTGGAAAATGTACTCTTACCGCTTCCAGGCGGCCCAGCGACTAGAATGCCTTCCGCCTTCTCCTTCAATCTTTTAATGAGTTTACCAGAAAGTTTATAGTCGTCTAGAGTGAGTTTAACTATCGGTCTGACGATCGTAATTTCAAAACCATCCGAGAACGGTGGTCTTGCTATAGCTATTCTATAAGTTCCCATTTGAATGATTATTCCACCTCCTCTTTCGGCTTCTATGAAAGTGTCTTCAGTTTTTCTGGCGGCTTCAACTATCTCATAAGTCATCTTCTGGACTTCTTCTTTTGTCAATGCTTCCTTACCAATTTTTTGAAGTTTAAATTGACCAGGCTTACCTCTCTTTGCCATCGGTATGACTTTTTCTTTTAAGTGAACGCTCATTGTTTCAGGAGTGAAGTATTTCTCAAAGGTCAATCCCTCTGTCTTTATTTCTGGAGCAATGTATTCCACTTTAACTCCTTCTGCCTCTGCGACTAAACCTTGGACATAGTCTGCTGTTAGAAGAGTGGCTTTCTCGTCTTTGGCCACATCCCTGATTAAGGCATCGAGTCTTCCACCCCCTGCCAACTTGATATCTTCTAAACTTGGTCTATCTCCAGTAAACCTGAGGTCGATTTTCTTATTTTCACACAGTTTTCTAATTTCCTTTAATTCGTCCAATCCGGTAAAACCAGATTCTCTGCCTTTGGATGCTTGAGCCTGCAATTCATCCAAGACAGCCAACGGAATTATAACTTCCTCTAATCCCTCTATCAAATCTTTCTTTAACATCTTAGAAATCTTTCCATCGATTATTATAGAAGTATCAGCAACTAGTTTTTTCATTTTCATTTTTTCACTTCTTTTTTACTTTCCTGGAGAACTTTATATAGTTATTTAAATTTAACTGTTTTCTTTTAAATCATGCCAGACAAGTGTCCAGAATGTGGATGTAAGAAGTTAAAGTTAAACACAGAAGGATTAGTCTGTACGAAATGTGGTTTGGTTATTTCTGAGAATTATTTTTCTGGGAAGATGTTGATTTAAAAAAATTGTTATAGTTAGATTTAAATCTTTTAGGCACTTCTTAATTGTTAAGATTTTATGACTTCGAATGAACATCCAATAATACAGAAAAGACTAGGAGAATATGAAAGAGGAGATAGAGTTCAAAAAGCAATATACGAAATATCACAAAACCCAGATAGATCTCAATTAGAACAGAAAATCCTTGATGAATGGCATGGTAAAATGACAGAAATATATGGTGATACAGATCCAGCTAGTCAGTACTTTTTTATGTATGAACCCCGACTAAGACCTAAAGAAAAACAACTTTTAGAAAGTTTAAAAGACGATATAAAAAAAGCTGGGCATAAAACTGGTCGTTTCGGATAAATCACTTTGACCTTAAAATCCATTCATCTAACTTTTTCCTAGCATCCTCATCGCCAAATTGTTGAGGTGGATGCTTCATCAAATAGGCCGACGGATAAATTAAAGGACCACCGATTCCTCTATCAAAAGCCAGTTGAGCACATCTTATCGCGTCTATTGCTATTCCCCCAGAATTAGCTTTATCATCCACTTCCAACCTAACTTCCATGTTGAACGGGATGTTAGCATACATCCTTCCTTCTATCCTGATGAAAGCCAATTTAGTGTTTCCCAAGAATGGAATAAAATCACTCGGTCCGATGTAAATATCATTATCTTTTAATTTCAGATTATCAGGGATGAGGCTTTGAACAGCTTCTGTCTTTGAGATCTTCTTACTCTCCAACCTTTCTCTCTCCAACATGTTAGCGAAATCCGTGTTACCACCGACGTTTATCTGATAAGTCCTGTCTATCACCGCTCCCCTGTCAACGCATAGCTTGGCCAAACTTCTGTGTGTTATTGTCGCTCCTATCACACCTTTGATATCATCGCCTATTGCTGGGAGGTTCTTTTCTTTAAACTTCTGTCCCCATGCTTTATCGGATGCGATGAAAACAGGCATACAGTTGATGAAACCACAGTTTGTCTTCAAAGCAACATTAGCCCAGAACTCTGTGGCCTTTTGACTCCCTACAGGTAGATAATTAATCAGTATTTTCGTCTTTGTATTATCAATTTCTTCTATTGCTTCTTTCTCTAATTGTTTAGGTGTCTTACCTTGTTTAATCGGTTTGATCATGCTGGCAACATAAACTCCAACTCCGTCAAGAATAGGACTTTCTTTAACGATAGTATTACCACAAAAAGAAACATTGTCGATCCATTTAACATAGTTAGGATCAGCGAAAATAGCTTCACTCAAGGATTTACCGATCTTATTCTGTCCAACATCAAAAGCACTCACAAACTCTATATCTTCTAAACCATAATTACCAATCTTTTTATGCATTAGACCTAATTTCTTTTCCTTATTTCTCTTGTAGTATTCCATTCCTTGGACCAATCCAGAAAAACAATTTCCGACTCCTATAACACCGACTTTAATTGTCATGGTATCACATTCTTTTTATTATCAGAAATTTATAAGTTTGATTTTATAGGGTTTATTATCTTTCACTAGTCATCTTTTTTATAATTTCTTCTAAGCTCAATTCCTGTTCTTTCCCGGTTTTCATGTCTTTAAGCTTGAACTTATTCTTCTTAACTTCTTTTGGCCCAACAGTAAGAACGAATGCCACGCCTAGGTTATCTGCAAACTCAAACTGTTTTGATATCTTTCTACTCATGAGATCTACTTGACAAGAAATTCCATTCTTTCTTAATTCTTGAGCGATTTTTATCGTGTCTTTCTTAACTTCCTCGTTAACATTGGCAACAAAAACTTTGACGTTTGTTTTCGGTAGCTTAACCATCTTCTCTTGTTTCATGACTTCCACGATCCTTTCTATACCAAGAGAAATTCCTGTGGCAGGTGTTGGTCTCCCTCCAAACAATTCTATCAAATCGTCGTATCTCCCCCCACCAGCCAAGCTGCCAATATTCTTCCCAGACATGTCAACAACCTCGAATATTGGTCCTGTATAATAATCCAGGCCTCTGGCCAGATTGAAATCAATGACTATCTTATCAGTAAAACCATAACTCTTGGATAATTCAACTATCTTTTTCAATTCTTCCAGACCTTGAGAACCGATAGAACTTTGAAGAATCTTTTCACCTTTTTTTATTACTTCCCCAGGTGAACCTTCAATCGTTATGAACTTGAATAACTCTCTGATTTGTTTTGGTTTTAATCCTGCTGCTTTTAGTTCGTCTTTAACTGTTTCTTCACCAAACTTATCCAGTTTATCTATCGCCCTGAACACATCGTATTTTTTCTTTTCTGGAGCATTGACAAAATCTATTAACGCCGAAAGAATTTTCCTATTGTTTAATTTTACACAGAACTTCTTGAAGCCTAAAGCTTCTAAAGAATCCACAGCAACTGCAAGGATTTCAGTATCCGATTCCATACTTGAACTACCGACAGTATCAACATCACACTGCCAGAATTCCCTGAATCTATCCTTCCTAATTTCCTCGTATCTCCATGCTCTTGCAATACAGTAACGTTTGAAAGGTTTTGGTAATTGGGGGTTGTTAGCTACTACTCGTGCCATAGGAACGGTTAAATCGAACCTTAAGCCGAGTTCTCGGTCGCTCTTGTCCTTAAAATAATAGATTTGGTCTTTTATTGCATCTCCTCCACTGCCCTTTGCAGCTAGTAGTTCGAAATTTTCAAACGCAGGAGTCTCGAAAGGACTGAAACCATAGGTCTCAAAGACTTTTTTAACCGTGTTTATTACAGCCTCACGTCTAATCATTTCTTCTGGTAAAAAGTCTCTTGTTCCTCTTGGTGTTTGAAAATTTTCTGGCATTTTTATTACCTACAAATTTCTTTTAGATTTTTTAATAGATAATCGTTCTGTTTTTTTGTTCCAATGGTTATTCTGATGAAAGAATCATCCAATCCTGAAAAATCTGGTGAACTGCCAAGAAAGACGCAGATCCTCCTCTTTTTAAGTTCTTCGTATAAGAACATACTTTCCTTTTCATTATCTAACTTTGTCAGTAGAAAATTCGTACATGAAGGGAATGTCTTTATTTTTTTCTTTTTTAGGAATCGTTCTAGTTTGGACCTACTCTTTTCTATCTTCCTGATTGTGTCTTTGTAATACTGTAAGTTTCTCAATGAAGCGATACCCGCAGCTTCCGCCAATTTATTGACGTTAAAGACTTGTTTCATCCCCTCCAGTTTTTTGATAATCTCTTTGTTGGATATTGCATAACCCAACCTAAGACCGGCTAATGCGAATGTCTTAGATAAGGATCTTAGAACAATCAAATTATCATATTCTCCAACAAAATCTGAACAAGTAACATCACAATACTCAAAATAACATTCATCCACCGCAACAACAGCATTAGTATTTTTGGTGATTCTTAATATCTGCTCTTTTGGAATCAAATTACCAGTTGGATTATTTGGGTTGCAAATAAAAATGAGCGTGGCCTTTTTCAAATCATCTTCCGTGAATTTTATCGAATACTCGTTTTCCAAACAATTTCTTAGTATTATCTTAGAACCGTTTATTCTTGCAAATCTTTCATACTGCGAAAACGTAGGAATCGGTATTAGAACAGTCTTTCCGAAGCCTCTTACAATCAAGTCAACGAGTTCATCCGAACCATTAGTAACCAAGATATTTTTTTTATTTACGTTGTTGTAAGTGGCAATTTCTCTTCTCAATCTTTCATAATTTTCGTCTGGATAAAGGTTTATCCTGTTCAATTCTTCTATTATAGCCCGTTTAACTTTATCACACGGAGGATACTTACAATCTGCATAGTCAAGTCTAACAAAAGGACTAGATGAGCGAGTGAACGGTTTCACCCTTTCTCCAAACACTCTCGCCGTTCATTTTTACACCTTAGTGTAATCATAAAAGAGCTAGTATAAATAGTTTTAGGTGGGATTACTTCAACTTCCCAACTTCTTTCTCAACAACTTCCAGAATCTTTCCATCTTTCACTAACTCGGCCATCTTAGTTATGTCATCGTACAATGGTCTGTCTTCTTCTAATGGCTTAACATGTTTCCTTATTAATTCATAAGCGGCCTGAGATCCCCTTCCTGGTTTTAAGGGTTTTCTGAACTCGTACGCCTGGGCAGCTGCCATTAACTCGATGCCTAGAACAGCGTTAGCATTCTTCAAAATCTGTTTGGTCTTGATAGCAGTAGTCATTCCCATACTCACAAAATCTTCTTGGTCCGCGGCAGTAGAAATAGAACCTGTGGCAGCAGGAGTAGATAAAACTCTATTTTCACAAACTAAAGATGCGGCTGTATATTGCGAAAGCATTAACCCGGAGAACATTCCGGCTCCCTTAGTCAAGAACGGAGGCAACCCCCTACTCAAGTTAGGATTCGTCAACCTGTTCAATCTTCTTTCAGATAAAACACAAACAGTCGTTATCCCGATACCAAGAAATTCTAACGCAAAAGCTAATGGAGTTCCTTGAAAATTAGCTCCAGTTATACAGATGCCGCCATCATCTCCAAAGAACAAAGGATTATCCGCTCCAGAATTCATCTCTATTTCAAACATCTTTCTCGAGAACTGTAAAGTATCTCTTGCCGCTCCTATGACTTGTGGTGTACTTCTTAGACTGTAAGCATCCTGAACTCTCTTATCTTTCTGAGCGAGTATCTCACTCCCTTCAACTATCCTTCTGATGTTTTCTGCACAGATTATTGCTCCAGGATATCCTCTGGCTTTGTGTAGTCTTTCGTCAAAAGCCTTCATGTTACATTTCAACGCATCTATTGTCATGGCACCAGCAATTTCAGATGTTTTGATCCATCTCTCGGCATCGTACAATTGTAATGCACCCATGCCACAGATAACGTTCGACCCGTTTATTGTTGCTAATCCATCTCTCGCCTCATATTTTATTGTTGGAATTCCTGCTCTCGCCATTGCTTCTTCTCCACTCATTCTCTGGTCTTGATAGAAAGCTTCCCCTTCTCCTAACGGAACAAGAGCCATTTGACCCATCGGTGATAGATCTCCACTGGCTCCAACAGAACCTTTCTGACACATGACTGGTGTCACGCCTTTGTTTATCATACTGACTAAAGTCTCGACAACTATCGGTCTCAATCCAGAAAATCCTTTAGCGTGAGTGTTGATTCTTGTAACAATGGCAGCACGGGCATCGTCTTTTGCTACAGGCTCGCCCCAACCAGCAGCGTGACTGTATATCAAATACCTCTGAAATTGTTCGACTTGTTCAGGGGTTAAGAAAACTTCTGATAACTCTCCGATACCTGTAGTTACTCCGTATAATTTTTCTCTTCTTGCGATAAGATCTTCAACGACTTTTCTACATTTTATGATTCTTTTCCAAGCTTCGTGAGAAACTTCTATTGTTTCGTTATCTCTTGCTATCTTCACTAAATCTTCAATCGTTAAACTCTCGCCATCAAGAACAACTGTCAAAATACCCCCTCACTTACTTTATTTTGAGCTTAACATTTATCTATCTATCATCATTTTTAGGGCCAGAGTCGGGAGTCGAACCCGATCCTGAGGTTTCACAGACCCCTTTGCTAACCGTTACACTACCCTGGCCATTCTCTGGAATAAGAATCAGTTTATTACCCTTGAGAAGAAACTTAACCCTAGATCCTTCTAACAATCTTAACCTTGCTCTCAAACCAATAGGAATTGAAACCCTTCCTTTTGAATCGATCTTAGAAATAGCACTAAACTTTTCTTTTGTGAACTAAGTCACCCTTTATGAACACGTTCACCTCTCATCTTTTACACCTTACAGTATCATGAATGAACTCATATAAATAGATTAAAGTGGGAATTATATTATAAGTATTAATTTCTATACATTATATTTCTAAAATAAAGAAAGAGAAGATGGAGTTAGAGTCGACGGGTTAGCTATGCTTAGGTAGAATTTCCCTTGATAATTACTTGCGCTCATGGACGCAGACAGCATTGGGTCTAGAGCCGATTTAACGTAGACAAACTAGGAGGTTTGCGGTACGAAATTAGATTCAGGCCCTTCCAAGATCATTTCGGTTCACGAGTCGTCCTTGAGACTAGGAGCAATTTCTATACTTCAACCCTTTATCGCTTCCATCTTCTCTTAATTGCAAGGGGTTCTATGTTATTTTTCTCTTTCAAAAAAAAGGTAGGGGAGATACTTCATCGGTATCTCTGATTCATTTGTTCTTTTCCGATGGGTCTTTAAAAGGTTCGTTGCACAACAAATTGGGTTTTTCTTTCGTTGGTTTGGTTTCTGTTTTCCCCTCTGTCATTTCTCTCCCTCTTTATTTTCTTTCATCGATCTGAGCGTATTTTTCATTTTTCATCGCCCAGGCAGATTTGACTCTGCGTCAGGTTAATATTAATTGGAAGGTAGGTTCATCTTAGATTGCTGAAAGAGAAAGGAGTTTTTGAAGAGCACGCGTAATCCCATACCTTCCAATTCTTTTGGTTGTCTATTCTTTGGTTCTCACCTCCTTTATTTTTGATCGTGAGATTTCAATAAAAATTGAAAAAAAAGGAGGAAGATTTTTGTATCTCGTCTCCTGTGTATTAGGCTACAAATAGACTACAGAAAGCCATATGGCACCTCCGGCTCGTTCGTCCCAGAGGGTGGTATATCACAACCACGTCTTTTTACTTCCTCCTTATGTTAAGACATCGATTTTCAAGAAAAGACATATTTTATGATCAATTATCGGTAAATTAGTGTAATGATATTCCTATATGCTACGTGCCGTAGACTAAGTGAAGACGTTGTTATTTTAAAAGCGTGAGGTGTTCCGTTTCATTAACCATAACTAATGATAATTATGTATTAATAATGACTTAAGTTTATCGTTTTTCATTTGCTGTACTTACTCTCGATATCCTTCATCTTGTTAACCCTTCTCAAATGGCGGTCTCCGGCAAAATCTGTGGTCAACCAAACACGAACTATTTCTTTGGCAGTGTTTTCATCTGTTAATCTCGCTCCGATTGTTAAGACGTTAGCATCATTGTGTTCTCTACTCAACCTTGCCATTTCTGCGTTACAGCATAAAGCGGCCCTTATCCCTGGAACCTTGTTTGCTGCCATGCTCATGCCAATCCCAGACCCGCATATCAAGATCCCTCTATCACTCGTTTTCTCTGCAACAGACTCTGCTACTCTCAACGCAAAATCAGGATAGTCAACAGATTCGGTGTTGTTAGTACCAAAATCCTCGTAGACATAACCATTATCTCGGAGATATTCTTTTATCTTTTCCTTTAGCTCAAGCCCTGCATGATCCGAGCCGATAGAAATTTTCATAATTAGGATTTGTGTAGAATATTTATAAACATTTTTTCGAAGAATTAAGTATGATTGAGATAGTCCCGGCTGTTTTGGTTAAGACTGCTGAAGAATTGAAACAGAGAGTAAAAGAAGTCGAGCCTTTCGTTAAAAGGGTGCAGATAGACATAATGGACGGTGAGTTTGTTCCGAATAAGACTGTGCAGCCAGAAGATATGAAGGGTTTTAAGACAGACTTGATGAAAGAAGCTCATCTGATGGTTAACGATAATAAAAAATATGTTGAAGCGTTTCTGGACTTAGGCTTCGATATGATAATAGTTCATTACGAGTCTTGCAAAGATGTTCCAGGTATAATCAAGAAAGTGAAGGATAAAGGCAAGAAAATTGCTATAGCCATAAATCCTCCTACTCCACTTTCAGCGATAAAAGATTATTTGGATGACTTGGACATGGTTTTGATAATGACTGTTAATCCTGGATTTTCTGGTCAGGGCTTTGACTCAAGTGTTCTGCCTAAGATTAGAGAACTGAGGAGTATGAGAAAAGATTTAGATATACAGGTTGATGGGGGGATAAAAGTAGGAACTGTTAGACAAGCTGCAGAGGCTGGGGCAAACATCTTTGCTTCTTGTTCTGGGATTTACAAGTTTGAGGATAAGGGAAAGGCGGTTGAAGCATTAAAAAATGATGCAACAACTTAAATCTTTTTCTGTCAATACATAATGTATGATTTCAGACGAAGAAGAAATCTTCAAGAAACCTTTCAAAGACACGTTCGATCAAGAAATGAGACTTGAGATAGTTAAGGACAAGATTGATAATATCTCTAAAAAAATCGATTTCTTAGAAAAAAAATTAACTCCTGAAAAACCTGAAAAGAAAAAATTCATGATCTTCTTGGATACTGCTGATGTTGAAGAAATAAGAAAAGCCCATTCTTGGGGAGTTATCGATGGTATTACAACCAACCCTACTCTAGTTTATAAAACAGGAAGAAGTTTCGAAGAATGTATTCATGAAATCATCAACATAGTCGACGGTCCGATAAGCGCAGAAGTCGTTAGCATGGATTCAGAAGGGATGGTTAAAGAAGCGAGAGAATTGGCTAAAATCCACAAAAACATCAACATAAAAATCCCGATAACACCCGAAGGCCTGAAGGCAATAAAAATCTTGAGTAAAGAAGGAATCAAGACTAATGCCACATTATGTTTCTCACCTAACCAAGCAATGCTCGTAGCAAAGGCAGGAGCAACTTTTGTCAGTCCTTTTATCGGAAGACTGGATGACATAGGACATGAAGGAATGCATATAGTGAGAGAAATCGTTCAAATCTACAATAATTATGATTTCAAGACCAAAGTTATTGTTGCCAGTATCAGACACCCTCTGCATGTGATAGAAGCGGCTAAATGTGGAGCTGATATCGCTACTGTTCCTTTCAATGTTTTGGAGAAAATGGTTAAGCATGCTTTGACTGATGTTGGGATAAAAAGATTTTTGGATGATTGGACCAAGGTTCCTAAGAAATAAATCCTTTTACTTCAATTTCTAAATCAGATAGAATGCAAAAAATAACTGATATTTCTGAACTAAAAGAGATGGCAAGAAAGATAAGGGTCGATGTGATCAAGATGACTCATGCTGCTGGTTCTGGTCATCCTGGTGGTTCTTTATCATCTGCAGAAATATTCACTGTTCTATATTTCAACATCATGAACCATCGACCAGAAGAGCCAGAATGGGAGGATAGGGATGTGTTTGTTTTGTCAAAAGGTCATGTTTGTCCTGGATTATACTCAGCCATGGCGAGGTCAGGCTATTTCCCGGTCGAAGAATTGATGACACTGAGAAAACTCGGTTCAAGATTACAAGGCCATCCGCATATGTGTGCTTTACCCGGTTTAGAGGCTTCTACTGGATCTTTGGGCCAAGGTCTTTCTATCGCAGTTGGCTGTGCTCTAGGAATTAAACTGAGTAAGAAAGATAGCCGGGTCTATTGTTTGATGGGCGATGGAGAAATAGAAGAAGGTCAGATCTGGGAGGCAGCGATGTCAGCGACTCATTACAAAGTCGATAACTTATGTGGGATCGTGGATAGGAATCGTTTGCAAATAGACGGATTCTGTAAAGACGTGATGAATTATGAACCTCTAGAAGATAAATGGAAATCGTTTGGCTGGAATGTGATAACAGTTGATGGTCATGATATCCCTGCTTTGATAAAGGCGTTTGAAGAGGCTAAGACGATAAAAGAAAAACCTACTGTGATCATTACTGATACTATAAAAGGAAAAGGAGTTTCTTTCATGGAGAATGTTGCTGTTTGGCATGGTCAGGCTCCTAATGATGAAGAGATGAAGAGAGCTTTAAATGATTTAGGAGAACATTAAATTATTTTACAGCACAATACACAGCAAGATTTTGATATATCCAAACACATTCTATACGTGAAAAACCTGCTTGTTTGAGCCATGTGATTTGTTCATTCAATGTTGTAGGTAAATCTTCTTCTTTGGCATGCCTTATCCAATGTTCCAATTCTTTGCCTGCTAAATTTTTTCTTAAGAACTCTTCATAGAATTCCATCGTCCTTTTCGTTAAGTGATCGGATTTAAATTTTATGAAATCGGCATTAATAAAAGACCCACCATCATTCAAAAGATTGTATATCTTGATAAACAGTTTCTCTTTTTCATCATCCGGTAAGTTGTGAATAGTTACAGCAGAAAAAATAACATCGTATTTGCCGTTGAACTCGTGTTTAGTGAAATCAGCTTCTATCAAATCGACTCTACTATTGTATTTTCCCATTCTTTCCGATGCCTGTTTTAACATCTCAGAACTAAAATCAATTCCATCTATGTGTGAATTCGGAAACTCTTTCAAAACAAGCCATGATGTTAACCCAGTGCCTATTCCTAAATCCAACATTCTCAACTTAGCCTCTTTGTCATGATGGATGGACTGAACCAGGATTTTCTGTAGTTCTTCATTCCTAGGAACTACTTTATTACAACATGCGTCATAATCAGTATACTTAGAATTAAAATGTTCTTGGATTTTTGTTAAATGATCCTTATCCATATACGTTAGATACGATATATGACTTAAATCCTTTTTCCTCGATAGATTATTCAGATAAAAATGTTCCCTAGTAGCGAAGAAGAAACCTTCAAGAAACCACCAAAAATACCTTCAGAAGACAGACAAATCACTGAACCTGAAAAAGAAATTCGACCACCAAAAAAATTCGAAAAATCAAGGTTTAATCCCACTCTAGTTAAGAATCTTTTCGAAAACGTAGAAAAAAAGAAAACAAGAGATGGTTTCGGCGAAGCATTAGTAAAACTAGGAGAAGTCAATGAGAACATTGTTGCTCTGGGAGCAGACTTATGCCACTCTGTCAGGGCAATGTGGTTCCAACAAAAATTCCCAGAAAGATTCTTTCAAGTTGGTATAGCAGAAGCGAACATGACTGGAATAGCAGCAGGATTAGCCAGAATGGGTAAAATCCCTTTCATGTCAACTTTTGGAGTATTTGCAACAGGAAGAAACTGGGATCAAATAAGAATGAGTATCGCTTATTCTAACATGAACGTCAAGATTTGTGCTTCTCATACCGGTGTTTTCTCTGTCGGACAAGATGGAGCATCCCATCAATCAACTGAAGACATAGCTTTGATGAGGATATTACCGAACATGAGAGTCATAGTTCCTTGTGATAAAGAAGAAACTAGGAAAGCGACTTTTGCAATAGCAGAGATAAAAGGACCATGTTATCTCAGGTTTGGGAGAGAGAATGTTCCTGTTATAACCACAGAAGAAACTCAGTTCAAAGTTGGTAAGGCTGAAGTATTCAGGTATGGAGATGATGTTTCGATAATCGCGTGTGGGCCGATGGTTTACGAAGCTTTAGTTGCATCAAAAAAACTGGAACAAGAAGGAATCGATGCCAGAGTCGTCAACAACCATACTGTCAAACCAATCGATAAAGCGATGATCAACGATTCAGCAAAAGAGACTGGAGCAATAGTGACAGCAGAAGAGCATCAAATCTTCGGAGGAATGGGTTCAGCAGTAGCAGAAGTCTTGAGTAATGATTATCCTGTTCCGGTTAGAATGGTCGGGCTTCAAGATACTTTTGGAGAGTCTGGAAAGCGTGATGAATTACAGAGACACTTTAATTTAACTGCGGATGATATAGTTAGAGCTGTTCATGAAGTTATGAGGAAGAAATCTTAACTAGTTCTTAAAGCTTCTACTATCAAAGGCGCAACAGAAACATTAGAAACGGGAGTAGAAATCGTATCAGTAACCACTAAATAATCTGTCAATTCTTTCAACTGAATCAAAGAATCTTTCATGAACAAACCATGAGTGGCAGTAGCAATAACTTTCTTAGCCCCTTCTGATTTGATTTTCTTAACGGCTTTAATCATCGTTCCGCCAGATGCAATGATATCATCTAGGATAACAACATTCTTTCCAGAAAAATTATACTTACTCTCGACTTCAGTAATTTCATACTTCTTCTTCTTGATTTTACACTTACATTGGGTTGCTGGCAATCCACAAATAGGGCATTTCTTCTCCTTTTTAAGGACCATTTCCTCTCCAGTGGCATACTTTATCATCTCTGAAGAACCGAAATCAGGACCAATAGTCATTAAATCAGGACCAATTCCTCCTTTTATGTGTTCTAACAGAATCTTACCAGCGGATACGTTAACACATGGAATCCCGAAAAAATTGAATTTCCCAGGTTTAACGTGTTGATAGTGTGTGTCAACCGTTATCAGTTTATTAACGCCAACAGCCTTCATCAGTTCTGCAACAGTCTTCATGCTTAAAGATTCTCCTGGTTGGAACTTTCTGTCTTGTCTACCATAAGCCAGATAAGGAACAACACCGATGATACTGTTCACTTCCATGTCTTTTAGAGTATCGGCTATTAGCAAAAATTCCATCAAGGCATCGTTCTGGTCAGGAAACATGGTTTGAACTATTATAACATCCCTGCCTTTGACGTCTGTGTCTATCCTAACATAAGTTTCGCCGTCTGGGAATTTTCTGGTCGATACATTCTCAAAATTCAATCCCAAACCTATGGCTATCTTCTCCCCCAATGATTGGGATTTAGAACCGTTCAGTATTAACATGCCCATGTCAATCGAATAATAATTAACCGCAAAAGATAAATGTGTGATATTAACTTCTTATCGACTTAAACATCTCATAGTATCTCTTAACTTCTTCTCTCGGGTTATCAGCGAATATCACAGCTCTCCCCAGACTAACGAGTGGATTAGTAACATACCTCGCATTAGTAGCTTCCCCACCCTGTGGCCCAATTCCTTGCATCAGGAATATAACTCTATCACCAACAACTCTCTGAATGTTCTTAATGTAATCTCCCTTTACAAAACCTGTCAGACCAACAACACAACCGTCAGCCTGAGACTCTTTAACCATTTCTGCGATATGTAAGTAGAAAGGTTGGCTTTTAACCAATGTCTCAACCATCATTCTTTCTGCCTCTGGGTTTGACATCAGAGTGAGAACAATAACGCCTAAATCTTTCTTATGTGCGCTATCGACTGTGACTTGAACATTCCCTGCGAAAGGTGAAAAAGTGAACGCATCGAACCCCATATCAGCTATCCAGAATAATGCCGATTCATTCGTTGATCCGATATCAGTCAATTTATGATCGAGAATAGCAAACATACCCCCATCATGGATTTTCTTTACTAACTTTCTCAAGATGTGATAACCACCCAAAAAGTATTGAGTGTTAGGTTTTATGGAAACGCAATAATCGCTAACTTGTTCTATGATATGAGAAGAGAAGTTCAACAGGCTATCAGCATCTTCTTTCGAAAGGAATCTGCCAGGAATTACCCTATCCTTTCTTTGTTTTGGTAAAGCCGGGTCTAAGTTGATGTTGATAAAACTCTTTTTTTCTTTTGTTATCTGAGCATATTTTTCATAAAGCATTCTATCCCTGTTTGAATTTTTCACCCCATTTATCCGGATCTTGAAACCATTCCTTGACTTCTTTGATTTCTTCGTCTTTAAAGTAACCAATATTTTTACCGATTCTTAAGACTGAATTCAAGTCAGTCATAGCATGTAGTTTAACTCCCCGTTCATCAAGAGTCTTTCTGGCATCTTCATACCCATACTCATATACCACTAAACAATGTTCCATTACCCCTCCATCATTCTTGATACCGTCTAAAAAATTCGCTTTGCTCCCTCCTTTAGACATCATATCTTCGAATAATAGGACTCTTTGCCCAGGTTTTAACACTCCTTCAGTCTGTCTTTGTTTTCCATACCCCTTCGGTTTTTTCCTCACGTATATCATCGGCATGTCCAATCTATCAGCAAGCCAACTGGCCAAAGGTATTCCTGCAGTTTCCCCACCGGCTATTACATCTATGTTTTCTAAACCAATGTCATTCTTAACGATATCAACAGCAGTATCGATTATAGCCTTTCTCTCTTCAGGGAATGATATCAATCTCCTGCAATCGAGGTAAATCGGACTCAATATTCCAGAAACGAATTTGAACGGTTCTTTTGTGTTAACAGTAAATGCATTAATTTTTAGAAGGATTTCAGAAATCTTGTCTTTCATTCACACCCCCTCTATTTCCTGAATAACTTGACATTTCACATTATTATCTTTTTCTTTAAACCGGTCTACCATTAACAATCGTCATAATTGGCATTCCTTTACCTTCCCAACCCTCGTAAGGACTCCATCCACACTTCGTCAACAAATCTTCTCTAGAAATCTCCCATTCCTTCTTCAAATCGATAACAGTTAGATTAGCGGTATTCCCAACTTCTATATCCCCATAATTATCCAACCCAAACCTTTTGACAGGATTATCATGCATCAACTCAACGACTTTTTCAAGTTTTATCATCCTCCTGTTAACTGCGTTCAGCATAAGCTGTAAACTGGTTTCAACACCAGGAACACCAGAAGGAGCAAACCAGATGTTCTGATACTTCTCTTGTAGAGTATGAGGAGCATGGTCTGATGAGAGAATGTCGATCTTTCCACTCTTAATCCCTTTCCATAAAGCCTTTTGGTCCTTTTCCGTCCTTAACGGTGGGCTCATCTTAACTAAAGTCCTTTTCTCTCTAAAAGCTTCCTCAGTCATGAAAAGATAATGTGGACAAGTTTCACAGGTAACATCCACTTTATTCTTCTTAGCTTTCTTTATCAATGACAATCCATCTTTGGTTGTTAAGTGACAAATGTGTAGTTTGACATTAGTTTGCTTAGCCAATTCAATCGCATCGTTTATCGCCAGAACTTCAGCTTCTGGGGGTCTAGAACGAGCAAAAGCCAGCGGATCAGTCTCTTTCTTAGAATCTTTGTAGAAGTATCTAGTCATTTTTTCATTCTCAGCATGAACGCAAAGAACTTTTTTGGTCTTTGCAACGTTTGTGAATGCTTTCAGTTGGAGACTTATATCGGTTAAAGCCAAATCCCCTGTCGATTTCCCCATATACAACTTGAATGCTATTGCTTGTTTTGATAATTCTTTCAAATCGTTTAAGTTTTTCTGACTGATGCCAGCATACAAACCAAAATTAACCACAGATCTCTTTGCTAATTGTTTCTTGTCGAATAAATCCCTGAGTGTAATTGTTGGTGGTTCAGTATTAGGCATATCCATGACATAAGTTATTCCTCCTTTTGCTGCTGCTCTCGATCCCGTAGACCAATCTTCTTTATAGCTTAACCCCGGTTCTCTGAAATGAACATGAACATCTATTAATCCCGGGAGTATTATCGCACCCTTACAATTGATTCTTTTATTAGAAGGAGGAAGCCTGGACTTTGTCATCGAGATAATTTTTCCTTTATCTATGACTAAGCCAGTTTTTGTCAGGCTCTTTTTACGCCAAATTCTACAGTTTTTTAGGGCTAAATCAGCCTTCATAAAATAATTATGGGTTTCTAATCTTAAATCTGCTTAAAACCACCCACAAATATTATAATGATTAATGAAATAATGATATTATGGACAGGAATTTAACGATCGTTATCTCAGGACCACCTGGTTCCGGAAGCACGAAAACTGCATTAAAACTGGCCAAAAGGCTCGGTTTAAAATGTTTTTCTACTGGTGACTTGTTCAAAAGTTATTCAAAACAAAGAAAAAACCGTGCTTTAGACATCTGGAGTCAATTCGGTAAGAGCAGGGAATTCCACCATGATTTAGACGCATACCAGAGAGAAAAGGCAAAAAAAGGAAATATCGTTATTTGCGGTAAGTTATCGGTTTTCCTACTCAAGGATGTAGCTGACTTTAAAATCTGGCTTGAGGCACCTTTAAAAGTTAGAGCTGGGAGAATTGCAAAAAGAGAAGGTATTTCTATGGTTAAAGCGATGGACCAAACCAAGGAGAGAGAGGAAGTAGAAAGAAGAGCATGGGAAAGGATATATGATTTTGATTACTTTGATTCAAAGGATTTGGCAGATGTGGTCATCGATAGTTCTGAAAATTCGGTGAAAAAAGTCGTCGAAGAAATCTTGAAATCAATGAAGAACAAGGGATTGATATGAAAACCTGCATAAAATTCTTAGAGAAATTCGAGAAAGAATTCTTAAAAAAAATAAAGAAGAAAGGCTTGACGATAACAGTTTCTGGTGTGTCTGGGGCAGGGAAGACTGATGGTGCTAGAGCTTTGGCAAAGGCTTTCAAACTCAGATACGTTAGTACAGGTGAAATACAAAGACAAGTTGCCAAAGAAAGGGGGATAAGTCTAGAAGCACAAGTCGATATCAGAGGACCAGAAATAGATCATTTGATGGACAAGAGAAATTTAGAATTGGCCATGAGGGGCAATGTAGTCTTGGACGGAAGGTTGACTGGTTGGGCTGCTGGAGACTGGGCAGAAGTGAAGATATGGTACGAATGTCCTTTAAAAGTCAGAGCAAAGAGAGTGGCAAAAAGAGATAGGATTTCTTTCGAAGAATCGTTTAAAAATTTGAAAGAGAGAGATGAGGACGATCGTGAGAAGTATCTTAAGTTGTATGGTATAGATTCGTTCGACACATCTGTTTATGATATCAAGATAAACAACGAAAAATTGACGAAGAGACAGGCAAAGATTGTGCCTGTGAAATTAGTTAAGAAGTTTTTAGGAAAGGATTAATCTTTTTTAGCCAATTCTTCTACTCCTAATATTTCTTTTGGCAGATACTTCAACTTTACAGTATCAGCCATATCATCTACTTCAAATATTTCTTGTACCCATTTCCCTTTTAAGAAGTGGTTCACAGCACTAGGACTGGCTCTAGGACCTTCTTTAGATACTATTTCTTTAAACTCATATTTACTCACAGGTTTTTTGAACCATTTATTTTTCACAGCTGCAGAGAGCGAATAGATGAGAATTCTTGACGATCTTTCTGCATAACGAGTTTTACCCCAAATCTTTGTTTTTTCACCATCCATTAACCAAACTCTTAAAATATAATTATGGGAAAAATCTAAGGCCAGGTGGTTATCAGTTTTATATTTTTGAGTCAAATTTTTCGTTTCTACTACTTTTAATAATAGATTGAAGCCGTCCTTTCGTAACCTACTCCGAGTATACCAACTGGATGAACTCATAATTATTTACAAGAAAGTTAAAGGATTTATGTTTAATTTTCAAATTAGCGAAATAATTGCATAACTAATCAAACAACCGGTAGTTATGAAAGGCATGCCAGGATAAAATTTTCCTTCTTTCCCTTTGATCAACAAAAAGAGCAGAGTCAAGCTAACAAGTATCGGAATTATCAAAACTTTCAAGAAAGCCACTCCCATACTAATAGTCGCTGACCTCATCAAACTTTCCATCACTACTCCAGCGAACAAGAGTGGAAAAGCAACATCCCCACCACCAATAATGGCTTCTCTTATTTTTATTTTCCTCCCCTTAACTTTCTTCGCCTTTTTCAAAGGAATAGTAATCCCAGCAAACAATTTACTCTTTGTTTGGAACAAGGCCATTTTAACCATATGTTTACTCTTAAAAACGGCATAGATATCGTAAATAGAAATGACCATTAGTACAGCAATGATCCAAGTTATATCGAACAAAGGAACGAGTAGGATAGCAATCCCACTGTACATCAGAACTTGGGCAATGTTGTGGATGAACAGGTTGGGTTTGTATAATTTTAATGCAGCCAAGATGAAAGCCAGGACAAAAGCGTATTCAGTTGGCATAAAAACTCCTAAAGCCAAGGAAATCGTCAAGAAAATGGAAATGAAGAATAAAGCCTTCCAGAAGACTACTTTCTTGAGCCAGACTATTATCAGAATCAAACCAGTAGATATCGCTACCCCAGACATTATCCAAACAAAAGTCTCCCAGCCAGTTATCTCAGGTCTTGGTCCTAGGACTGTTTCACTGTGAACTATTTCTTTCTCCCCTGTTAGTCCGATTTTGATGCTTATGTCTTTATATAGAATGGCTAATCCAACGAGTTGGGTTAAGAAGAATAACAGGACTAAGGTCAGCATCGTTCTGTAATCATACTTCATAATATCTATTGGGTTACTGAAAATAAATCTTAGACCCACTCTTATCTCTTTCAAAAACTCCGAATTCTGTTAACTTTCTCAACTGTTCAGAATTAAAAACAGGACCATCCTTACAAACCATTAAATCGTCAATACAACACTGTCCACAAACCCCAAAACCACACTTCATATATCTTTCCAGAGAAGCCTGACACTCCGTTGCATAATCTTCGCAAATCTTAAAGACTTTTTTCATCATGATCTCTGGTCCGCAAGTATAAACACAAGCGTAATTTTCTTTTTCTATCTGATCCTTCAAAGCATCTGTCGCAAACCCCTTAATCCCAGCAGATCCATCATCAGTCGTTATTATCAGTTTAGATTTCTTCAACCTCTCCAAAAAGAACAAATCATCTTTAGTTTTTGCACCAACTATAACTGTGACATCATAGTTTTTTGAAAAGGCTTTCTCTGCAAGGAATGACAAGGGCACGATCCCATAACCACCACCCACTATGCATATTTTTTGTCCCTTCAGTTCAAACCCACGACCATAAGGTCCTCTAATCCCAAGCTTCTGTCCTTCACCCATTTGATGCAATCTTGAGGAAAACGGTCCAACTTTAGTAACAGTTATTCCCAAAGGATTAGTGAACGCAACAGCAAAGGGTTTTTCATCCATCCCAGGGATCCAGACCATAACAAATTGTCCTGGTTCAGCTTCGATATTCTTGTAAAAAAAGAAAGTCTTAGTCTTCCAATTTTCTTTCATTATGCTTTTTATTTCTAGAACTTCTGGTATTTCCATTCAATCACGATGAGCCAAACCTCTTATCTCTTCAAGACTCGAATAACCATGAGAATCTAAGAATTCCATGATCTCGTCACAAACTTTTTTGAAAACATCTATACCACGATAGTAAATGGCTGTTCCTATTCCGACAGCAGAAGCACCAGCCATTATCATCTCTATCGCATCTTTTCCATGAGAAATACCTCCAATTCCGATGATAGGAACTTTAACAGTCTTGTAAATATCATAAACACATTTTACAGCGATAGGATGAATTGCAGGACCACTCAATCCGCCAAACTTGTTGGCCAAGACAGGTTTGGCAGTTTCAACATCTATTACCATGCCAGGACCAACAGTATTTATTGCACTTATGATATCAGTGTTAGCCCTTTCCACTGCTTCAGCTATGACTTTGATATCGTCAACATTCGGAGTTAATTTTGTTATTACTGGAATCTTCACAACTTTTTTTACGGCCTTAATAACTTCATAGGATAAATCTGGATTTTTTCCTATCGATTGCCCGAGACATTCTCCAGGTGTAAGGTTAGGACATGATATGTTTAGTTCGATCGCATCTGCCTTTGCATCTTCCATTTCTTTGGCCAGAAAAGCAAAATCTTCTGGGTCTCCTGCAAAGATATTCGCAATAACTGGGACTTGACCTTCTTTTGCTATCTTTATTTCTTTCTTGAATTTTTCGTATCCAGGATTAGAAAGACCGATGGCATTCATCATCCAAGAATCGAATTCAAGGACAGTTGGATTAGGATGACCCTTTCTCGGCTCTTTTCCTACAGATTTAGTAGTTACAGCTCCCGCTCCTACCATAGCGACTCTCTTTAACAACTTTCCAGAAACTCCAAGAAAACCAGATGCCAGTATAGTAGGATTTCTTAATTTTAATTCAGCTAGTTTTACGTTCAACTCACTTGTCATTCAGAATATGAATAGAATGTGAAAAATTTAAGTTAGTTCATGAGATATTTTTTATATAGAACTTATTGTATATATATTATAAACAAAACAAAAAAAGGGAGTGAGGGAGTTTATCTTCTTTTACGTATTTTGTCAGGAATGCCACTTAGTATGAAGAGAAGGAAGATGAATGACCATATGAAAATCCAGTTCCAAGGTTGAGGCAACCACATTCCAAATAAGAGAATACACCATGTGCCTACCACTGCGAGACCCGCAGATACCGCGATCCAATACTCTTTCCAAGTAATAATTATTAGGAAATCCCTTATCGCATCGAAGACATCGTGTATCATTTTTTTTACCCCCTCCTTAATTTTTCCTACCATTTTCATCCATTCCTATACCATGATTGTGAAGACTTCCTTAACGTGCATCTAAAAGACAAAAGACATTTTCATTAACTTCCATTTAGAAATACATCTATCATACCCTTGAGTTAAGACTCCATATCTCAATTCTTGCAATTGTAGGTTTGTTATTGAATAAACATTAGTGATTGAATAATTCCAAAAAAAACATTTAAATCCTTTTCTAAATTAAACCCAATTCTATCAGTGTCTTCAGTAAGATCTACAACATATCTTCTAAACCAAAAAGCCTTTCGCAATAAACGCATCTCAGTTTAACTGGTTCCTTTTCCTCGACTTTGAACTTACTCTTAACTGGCTCATTCATATTAGTCACGCATTTTGGATTCGGACACTTCAGTATTCCCTCGAGTGTTTCAGGTAATTCAATTTCATTCTTCTTAGTAACTTTAAAGTCCTTGACCACGTTCCATGTCGCGCGTGGTGCAACCAAAGCAATTTTATCGACCTCATCCTTCTTCAGAGCTTTATCCTCGATTTTCACTATATCCTTTTTTCCGATTCTTTTACTCGGAACGTTCATTAACAAGGCAGTGGTCTTAGAAAACCCGTTTCCAATCCCTAGAATATCCAATACTTTCTTACCCTTTCCTGCTTTTATGTGGTCGATGACTGTACCGTCTTTTATTTTTTTGACTCTCAATTCTTCTTTCATCTAACAGCACCCCCGATTAAACCCAATATAGCCATTCTAACAGGCACACCGAAGAAAGTCTGATCGAAGTACTTGGCACACTTCATCTCGTCGACTCGTGGATCTATCTCTGTAACTTTTGGTAGAGAATGTAGTATTGCGATATCATCCTTGCATTGATCGAGTGTTTCTGGTGTTATTCGGAACGCTTTCTGCATTTTCTCTGCTTCGAATTTGTCTGCAAACCTTTCCTTTTGAATTCTGCATATATAGATGACATCAGCCTTCCTGAGTCCAGCATCAATATCATTTGTTTGAAACGGAACTTTATTGAAGTTCCTCTTGATTTCAAGTAGTACGTCCTTTGACATTTCCAGACCAGCTGGGGAAATCAGAGTTAAGTTCGCACCGAACATGGCCGACGCATAAGTTAAGGACCTCATTGTTCTAGCATGTTTCAAATCACCCAATAACGCAATATTTAGACCTTTTATTTTTCCCTTCAATTTCCTGATCGTGTACAGATCGAGTAAAGTCTGAGTCGGATGTTGATTTGCACCGTCTCCCCCGTTAATAATCGGTTTACTGGAGACTTCTGCTGCTAATCTAGCTGTACCTTCCATCGGATGTCTTATTACGATGAAATCACAGTATCTTTCTACAACTCTAATACTATCTGCTAAATTCTCGCCTTTTGCTATAGAAGTAATCCCAGTTCCAGAGAATCCCATGACTTCTCCACCCAGCCTTTGCATGGCTGCTGTGAATGAGAGCCTTGTCCTAGTCGAAGGTTCAAAAAACAAGTTTCCTAGTATCTTCCCGTCCATCAGTTTAGAAGATTTTTCTCCCTTGGCATAAGGTTCCATTCTCTTAGCGGTTTCCAGGATTAACTCTATCTCTTCTTTACTCATATCCCTTATCGAGATTATGTCCCTTCCTTTCAGATTCATCACAACCCCTCCTGAAACTCGTTCAAACTTTTTATCGAAAAATCATAATGACGTGATACAGCATTGACGAATGCGTTGGATACCTCAAAGTTTGTGAATATAGGTATTCCGAATTCGGTAGCCAGCCTCCTTATCTTATACTCATCTCCTAAGATTTTTTCTGATTTTTTTATACTCTGTTTTACTGTTGGTATATTAATTACTAAATTTATCTTTTTATTCGTTAAATAGTCACTGATGTTCGGTTTTCTACTCTCTGAGACCTTGTATAATTTTGTGTTCGGTATCCCATATCTTTCAAGAAATTGTCCTGTATGTTCTGTGGTATAGATGAGAAATCCTAACTTCCTTAATTTATTAGCAGATGGAACGATTTCTTCTTTTTTTCTGCCTACTGTAATCAGAACAGTATCCTCAGGTTTAGGTAGAGTTACACCACTTGCTATTAAACCCTTTAAGAAAGCATCCGAGAATGAATTTCCAAGACATGCTACTTCTCCAGTTGAAGCCATCTCTACGCCAAGAGTGGGGTCAGCACCATACAGTCTCATGAATGAGAACTGTGGAACTTTAACACCATAGTAATTCGGTATTATTTCTTTTGTCGGTATTTTTTTACCCAACATTGCATCAACTGAGATTTCCATGAGATTCTTCCTTATAATTTTAGATACGAACGGCATTGATCTAGAAGCACGCAAGTTACACTCTATGACGAATATGTCGTTTCCTTTAACAATGTATTGAATGTTGAACGGCCCTTTAATCCTCAATGAAGTCGCGATTTTTTTCGAGTATTTTCTTATACTATCCTTTATCTCTTTCGATATCGTGAGGGTTGGGATGGACATTGTCGCATCTCCCGAATGTACACCAGCATTCTCTACGTGTTCTATTACTGCACCTATAAATACTTTCTTTCCGTTACAGACTCCATCTACTTCAACTTCTCTTGCATTATCTATAAACTTCGATATCACAATCGGATATTCTTTGGAAATCTCTGTCGCTTCTTCAATGTAAGAAATGAGATCTTTTTCGTTAAAAGCCACGTTCATTGCAGCACCTGACAGAACGTAAGAAGGCCTTATCAGGACAGGATATCCTATTCTTCTACAAAAAGTTTTAGCTTGCTCTATAGTTTCTAATTTACTCCAAGGCGATTGTTTTATGTTCAATGAATCAAGTAAAGATGAGAACTTGGACCTGTCTTCCGCTCTGTCAATATCTTTGGCATCAGTTCCAAGAATCTTTACACCGTTCTCAGAAAGTTTTATTACCAAGTTATTCGGTATTTGCCCACCAACTGATACGACAACACCATCAGGCTTTTCTTTATTCACGATATCCATGACTTTTTCCAGGGTTAATTCCTCAAAATAAAGTTTATCCAAAACATCAAAATCAGTCGAGACCGTCTCAGGATTGTAGTTGATCATGATGACTTCATCAAATCCTTTTTTCTTTAGAGCCAAAGCACAATTGACACAACACCAATCGAATTCTACACTACTACCGATGCGATACGTGCCAGAGCCAAGAACGACTACTTTCTTTTTTTTCTTGAATTTGATATCATCTTCTTGACCACCATAAGTCAGGTATAAGTAATTTGTTTTTGCTGGCCATTCTGCCGCCATCGTGTCGATTTGATTTACAACAGGAGTTATCTTCAATTTCTTCCTGATTTTTCTAACTTCCAATTCTGTTTTATTCAATATCTTCCCGATTCTCCTATCAGAGAATCCCATGGTTTTAGCATCTTTAATCAATTCATACGATTTTGTCTCTGTGAGTTCTCGTTCTGTGTTTACAATATCTTTGATCCTATCCAAGAACCAAGAATCGATACCAGTGAGTCTGTGAATTTGGTTTATAGTTTTTCCTTCTTTCAAAGCTTTCACTATGTAGAAAATTCTCAAGTCACTCGGGTTCTCAAGCTCGAACTTAAGCTTTCTAAAATCGAAACTTAGACTGTCAACATCAGTCAACTCTCTCCCAATGTTTAACATTCTCACAGCCTTCTGCAAAGCTTCTTCAAAGCATCTCCCAATACCCATGACCTCTCCGACTGATTGCATTTGTGTGCCTATCCGTCTCTTAACTCTCCTGAATTTTCTGAAGTCCCATCTCGGAATTTTGACAACACAATAATCTAAAGCAGGTTCAAAGCATGCTGTCGTGACATGTGTAACTTTGTTCATTAATTCAGGTAAAGTATAACCTAAAGCCAACTTGGCGGCAATGTATGCGATCGGATAACCTGTTGCTTTAGAAGCTAAGGCTGATGACCGAGATAAACGAGGATTAACTTCTATCACTCTATACTCCTCGGTTTCAGGGTTTAGTGCAAACTGAATATTACATTCGCCGATTATTTCCAATGCTCTGATGACTTTGAACGATGCCATACGCAAAAGATGGTATTCACGGTTTGTCAAGGTTTGAGATGGTGCAATAACTATACTCTCCCCTGTGTGTACGCCCATTGGGTCGAAGTTTTCCATGTTACATACAATCGTGCAATTATCATCCTTGTCACGCATAACTTCGTACTCAATCTCTTTCCATTTACCGAGATACTCTTCGACAAGAACTTGTTTGATCCTGGATTGTGTGAGGCCTCTAGAAACAATTTCAACTAATTCATCCTTATCATGTGCAACACCAGAACCTTGACCGCCCAAAGTATAAGCAACTCTAATTACTACAGGGTAATTCAATTTTTCTGCGACTTTCTTAGCTTCTTTTATAGAATTGGCCTTTTCACTTTTTGGAATGGAAATATCGTTATCCAATAGAGTTCGTCTGAACAAATCCCGATTCTCCGATTTTTCTATGGCTTCTATACTCGTTCCCAACACTTTAACACGATATTTTTTTAAGACCCTCTTTTCTGCGAGTTCAACTCCTGTGTTTAAAGCAGTCTGACCACCGAATCCCAACAAGATACTGTCTGGTTTTTCTTTTTTGATAACTTCTTCTGCGAATTCTGGTGTTATAGGGAGTAAGTATACCTTATCTGCGAATTTTGGGTCTGTTTGGATTGTTGCGATATTAGGATTGATTAGGATAGTTTTAATTCCCTCTTCTTTTAATGCCTTGATTGCCTGAGCCCCGGAATAATCAAACTCTCCAGCTTCACCGATTTTTATTGCTCCCGAACCCAGTATCAGAGTTTTCTTAATTTTCATGCTTCTTAATCCTCCTGATGAAATCATCGAATAGAAAACCAGTCTCATACGGTCCAGGTGAGGCTTCTGGATGGAATTGAACTGCAAAAACATCTTTTGTTTTGTGTTCAATACCCTCGACTGTCTTATCATTTACATTGATAAAAGAAACTTCAAACCCTGTTCCTTCTAGACTCTTAGGTTCGATGGCATAACCATGATTTTGAGAAGTGACATAACACTTTTTCGTTTTCAGGTTGATGGAAGGATGATTCTGGCCACGATGACCAAATTTTAATTTGTACGTATCTCCTCCTGCTGCTAATGCGAGAAGTTGTGTCCCAAGACAAATACCCATCATCGGCATGTTCATTTCAAGTAGTTCTTTCAGAGTTTGGATTGGTGTTTTACACATCTTGGGGTCGCCAGGACCGTTGCTGATCAAAATACCATTGGGCTCATAAGAAAGTATTTTATCTAACGGAAAATCAAAAGGAACTCTAAAAACATCCACATTTTGCTTTAATAGATTCCTCATGATCCCAAATTTAACTCCACAATCTATCACAATGACTCTTGGTGAATTACCACTCTCATATCTCATGGGACTATTGATCGTGACGTTCTTTACTAGGTTGGTTTCATTGGGGTCAGGAATATGCTTTGCTTTCTTTCTATACTTCTTAATATCAACCTTTTCATCCCTCTCAAAGACTTTTAAAATCCCGAGCATGACTCCCTTTACACGTAATTTTCTTGTCAAAAATCTCGTGTCAATGCCTTCAATTCCAGGAATTTTTTGTTCGAACAACCATTGATTTAAAGATTTTTTAGCACTCCAATGGCTCATCGATTGCGATAATTTATGAACGATATAAGCTTTGACTTGTATTCTGTTCGATTCAAAATGGAGCGGCATACCGAATTCGTCTATCAATGAAAAGGAAGGAATACCGTAATTTCCAATTAATGGGTAAGTCTGGGTTAGAATCTGGCCTGAATAAGATGGATCAGTTAAAGCTTCAGGATAACCAACCATCCCAGTGTTGAAAACAACTTCACCAGTAACCTCACAAGGGTAACCGAAACCAGAACCCTCGAATGTAGTCCCATCCTCTAAAACCAAAATTGCATTGTTTATGGGGACCCATCCATATTTAGGTCAAATTTTTAAATAAAGATCTATTGTCCTGGATTCTATGTTTTGAACTAGGATAAGTTTAAATAGTTAGGAAAATCAATATTGTGTAAGTATTTTTATGCGTCTTGATTTTATTTAACTTCTACGATATCCCCAAGAGTGAGTTTCCCTCTCCTCATTTTTTTCTGGATCGGCTTTTCTTCATATGTTTTTCTCAGTTTGATTTCAAGGAATCTTTCAATCTTTTCCATTAATTTATCATCAGGTTCCATCTCCTCACTCTCTACCCTCCTGATAACCGATTCTTTCTCGTTGATTTTTTTAGCAAACATTTCTCTAGTCAAGTTAATCTTTTCCCTGGCTTCAATGATTTTCTTTCCATAATTATCGATAATGACTGTTTCTACTTCTTTCACTCTTGGCATTCTTCTAGGTTTAACTAACCTTACTGGTTTAGTTTCAATCAATTCTCCATACTTTGAACAATCTTCACAGACTTCGAGAATAGTTCCTTCTACTTTCGCTCTAAACAATTTTTCAGAAGTTTTACCACAGATTTTGCACTCGATGATACTCGCCTATTTCTTTTTTTTGATATTAACGACTTCTATGATTCTGTTATAATGATTTACTTTATTATCGACTTCACATGGTTCTATTTTTTCGCCGTACTTGAGACATTCGTCACATACTTCTACGAACGCTCTTCCAACTATTGCTACGTCAAGGACGGCTGTTAGCTTTCTACAGATCCAGCAGTTTGGGATGTTAGCACCCAATATATTATTTATCTAGAAAGGATAAATTCATTCAAATTCTATCGTTGCTGGAGGTTTGTCAGTCATATCCACGAGGCATCTGACTACACTCGGTATTTCCCCTGTAATCCTCTTAGAAATTCTATCCAGTTTTTCATACGGTATTTGTTTTGCTTTAGCAGTTATAGCATCTTTGGATTCCACAACTCTGACTGTTATTATATTTCCATAAACTCTTTTCCCGTCTTTCATGCCAGTGGCCTTATCACTGTGTAGAACTGCAAGCCTTTGGAATGTATCTAAATCTTTTGTTTCTTCTTCAACGATCTTCGTCGCTTTTTTTAAGAGTTGAATTTTATCAGGCGTCACTTCTCCTAAAACTCTTATGGATAGTGCTGGCCCTGGAAAAGGCATCCTTTCCGAAACTTCTGTCGGTAATCCTAACTCCCTAGCAACCATTCTAACTTCTGGTTTGTACAATTCTTTCAAAGGTTCTATTATCTCGTATCCATAAGTTGCTGGGTCGATGCCTATCTGTTCGAGCACATTATGCTGTGTTTTAATGCCTTGAACAGTTTCTTTGATATCCGCAGCAATCGTGCCTTGAACTAAGAATCTTGCATTCTCTTCTTTAACAACCTCTCCAAGTTTTCTGTAAAACTTTTCTCTGAACGCCTTTCTCTTCTCTTCGGCATCGGTCTTGCCTTTCAAAACCTCAAAAAATTCCGTTTTTGCATCTACGTATCTTATATTTATGTCCAATTTCTTCAGAGTGTTAACGACGAATTCTGGTTCTCCTTCTCGTCTTAAACCATCATCAATAAAAACAGCCAATAATTTATCTCCTATAGCCTTGTTTACAAGAGCAGTGCAGGTCATACTATCCACACCGCCAGAACAGGCTGATACGACTTTCTCATCTTTAACTCTTGATGTTATTTCATCCAGAGATTTCTCAATAAAACTTTTAGTATCGAACAAAGAATCACCTCACGTAACTATTTCATCCAACATCTTCTTTCTAATGGCTCTCTTGACTTCTAATGCTATTCTGTCTCCCATGCTCATACTTCTCTGATATTTGGCGTTGGCATACTTCCCCCCAATGCCCATGTGAGTGTTCGTCCCACCACCATGTCTTAATGCAACATCCTGCGTGACAGGTAAATGCATGTACACATCTGAGCCATCAGGGACATCATACAAACCCATCTTAAGACCACTAACACCAGCTATCTTGGTCCATGTCATCATCGTTTGTAGACACCATGCCCCGATTATACCAGGTGGTTCAATCTTTTGTGTTGCCAACAAGAAAGCGTTAGCAGTTTTATGTACATCCTTGAGTAAAGATTCCCTTAATGATATGTCACAGTGTGCGGTAACTTCGAACGTTAAAGGATAGGGCGTCTTACCCCAATTAATCTTCATTTGAACATCAGCCGGCATCCTAATTATCCCATCATGAGTCGTTTCTCTTCTCTCATCGATTGATAAGAATTCGTTTGCTAAGCAATGTCTCGCTTCTTCGATCGACATGTCAAGAAAACCAGCAAAGTACTTTTCAGTATCCCCCCAATTCTTCTTTGCGTTTAAGGGTGAATAGAAGAAGTTAAAGTTGGCATGTGGTCCAGGAACGATTTCCTCAACCCTTGCCGTTTCTAATGCTTTCTCATCTAAACGTCCTGCTTCCATTTCCTTCATTACTTTTTCTTCTAAATCGACAGAATCTGCCGCGAATATGAAACCTCTCTCAAACTTCCTGTACTTGAATTCCGCTTTCAGGATTATGGGTTGGTCAATCCTCTTGTCAAACTCTATCCCATCCTTCTTTATCTTGAACTTGAACTCTTTTGGAATCGGGATACCAGCCTGTTTGGCATACCAGTAATAATCTTTTTCTAATTCACCACGGTTTTCAATCTTTAATAATCTTCTCGATCCAATCATCGGAACAGCATATTTATTCTCTATGACACTGCAGTTCTCATCACCACCAACATAAACAGTCAAAGCTCTGTTCGGGATTTGTATACATTCTAAGTCAATTAGTTCATCAACATAACCAACAATATCAGAATAATTATCTACGATGAAGATTCCTCTCTTCCATCCAGTCTTCTTAAAGTCTTTTATATCCATCGAAACTAAGACTTCATTCCTGACAAAATCAGGCAAATCCTCTATTACATCTCCTGGGTCGCCTATAGTGGGGTTTTGGAGATAGATTATAGCTCTTTGTGGTGTCGTGAATGTAATCGATCTCAAACCGAAGTTCCGAGCTCCCGCTGCTGCATCTAGAGCAGAGTGGGAACCCAAAAGTAATAGTTTAGGTTTTTTATATTTCTTAACAACTTCTTGCATTTCGTCCCTTTTTATCATGAACACCACCACCAGAAGAAATCAGGATCGAACATGAAGTCTTGATAATAAACAGAGGAAATGATAAACGTTTCAGAAGACTTTTTGCTGCGTGAAAATTTAGCCGACATTAAATAATTATTACCCACAAATATATAAAAGTTATTGGTTTGCTTCCTTTGAACTTTTTAATTCAATTTTATTATTTATAATTTATTGTATAGATATTAAATGAAGAATAAAAAAAGGGGGAGGGTTGTTCTTAACGTAGCGACCGGATTAATCGCTGGTATATGTAGACAAAGTAGACCACTGCGAAGAGTGTAAGAAGCACTTCGAAAGATAGTATTATTTGATTTTGCTCTGTGGCGCGGAAATAGCCTTGTGCTATTATGTCTCTGAAGACTAATATTTGAAGGAATACTGGACTGCTCAGACAACCCAGACCCAAACTGTGGAACAATAGTCGCCATGATACTCCTTTCACGTGTCCATTGGTTTCCAAATCTATTACACCTATAGAAACAGGTTTCGGATAGTGGGGTACCAGGTGGAGGTTTGAGCTCCAAGAAGGCATCCACTCCTAAAGGTGTAGGACAAACCTACTACCATTTCCGTCTGTTCTATCAATATCATGAAAACTATAAGATAGAGACGGGATTCAGGGATTCTTGGGGGGTCTCAGCCTCAAGACATCCATACGAAAAATGGCCTCTCTTGGAAGGGGATTCCATGCTTAGAGGGGATTCCATCTAACCTGCCCGCTCTATCTTACGCAAGAGCACTGAAGACAAATTTTCCATATCATAAAAAGAATTATCACTATCAATTTTTTACTCTGAGTCTTCAGTCTTTCTGTGAAGTTAAACGTAGTGTTTGTGTATTAAACATGAATTGTTGACGAATCCTTTAAAATTAAGAGAAATAAATATTTAAGATTGATTTAGCCTATGTAACAGAAATTACTCCAAAACCAATCTTGACTTTAACATCTTTCTGTTCAACAACCTTTCCGATCTTTTTTGCATTAATCCCGTGTTTCTTACAAATTTCTACCACTCTTTCACTCTCACTCCCAGGAACTATTACACAGAAACCTATACCGCAATTAAAAGTCCTGTACATCTCTCTATCGGAAATGTTCCCTTCTCTCTGAATCAACTTAAATATCTCTGGTAATTCAGGCATATCATCCAATAAAAATCCTACTCCAGCCTTATCACCAATCCTCATGAGTTTAGAGAACGCACCACCAGTTATGTTGGCTAGGCCATGAACTTCGCAATTATTAACGATTTCAAGGACAGGTTTAACGTAAACCAGAGTGGGTTTTAGCAATTCTTCGTAATGTTCATTAGATAGAACTTTCCTCGCAAGTGTTAATCCGTTAGAATGTATGCCAGAACTCTCTAACCCGATAACAACATCATTAACTCGCATCTTTTCTCCAGTTATTATCTTGTCCTTATTCACGACACCAACACACATAGCAGCCAAATCAAATCCTTTCCTTTCCTTTCCGATGATGACATCTCTCATAACAGCAGTCTCCCCACCTACTATCGCTGTATCAGCCTGTTTTGCTCCTTCAACTAAACCCTTGGTTATCTCATTGATCATCTCATCGTTCGGTTCTTCTATTGCCAGATAATCGACTAATGCTATAGGCTCAGCACCCATACAGATGATATCATTAACACACATAGCGACACAATCAATCCCAACAGTATCGTACTTGTTAAGTGTTTGAGCAATCAAAACTTTTGTCCCAACCCCATCGACATGAAGAGCAAGGACTTTATTGTCTCCAATATCGATCAAACCAGCATAATGTCCTATCTCTGTCAAGACCTTTCCAAACTTCCCATCCCTTGACGAAAAAGTTTCTTTCAATAATTCTGCTATGGACTTATGCGCTTTTTTTACTTTAGAAATATCTACTCCCGCCTTGGCATATGTAAACTCTTCTTCCATATGAGTTATTATAAAAAGAAAGTTTTAATTATTATTTTCCTCTCAAACTCTTTATCACATTTTCGACTTGTTCCACAGCCGTGCCAATGTAATTCTTAGGATCAAGATACCAATCCAATTCCTCTTCAGTAAAATTCTTTTTGATGGTTTCATTCTCTAACAAAACTTCTTTGTAGGTTTTATTCTCTTTATCAGTTTTAATCGCAGCCTGTCTGAGTAATTCATGCGCTTCCTGTCTACCAACACCTTTTTTTACTAATCCCATCATCACATGTTCAGCCATGTTCATGCCTCTCGTCAATGCAAGGTTCTTCTTTATGTTGTCGTAGTTGAATTCCAAGCCAGATAAGACAAGGTTCATCTGTTTTAGCATGAAGTCGAGTAAGATGAAAGGTGTGGGGAAAGTCACTCTCTCCAAAGAAGAATTAGTCAAATCTCTTTCATGTTCTAATGCCACTGTCTCTAACTCAGGTTCAACATTTGATCTAACTACTCTTGCTAAAGCACATATCCTCTCGCATTTGTGTGGATTTCTTTTATGTGGCATGGTTGAAGACCCAACCTGTTTTCCAGTGAAAGGTTCGAAAACTTCTGCTATCTCAGTCCTCTGTAAGTTTCTTATTTCTTTGGCTACCTTCTCCAGACTGGACGCAATTATCGCTAATACAGAAACCATTTCAGCATGTCTATCTCTTGATAGGACTTGAGTTGATACTAGAACGGGTTTAATACCCAGTTCTTCCATAACTATTTCTTGGATTTTTAATCCTTGTTTTCCAAAACTGGCTTGAGTTCCTACAGCCCCGCTCATCTTTCCTACTAGAACTCTTTCTTTAAGTTCTTTCAACCTTTCCAAGTTCCTTTGAGCTTCTGTAGCATAAAAAGCAAATTTCATCCCATAAGTCGTCGGCAAAGCATGAACACTATGTGTCCTTCCGATGCAAACAGTATTCTTATGTTTTCCAGCCAAGTCGAGAAGAATGTCTCTCATCTTGGTTAATTCTTTTTCGATAATAGAAATAGCATCCCTGAATTGTAGAGCATTGGCAGAGTCTTCTATGTCGTAAGAAGTTGCTCCTAAATGGGTGTACTTTCCAGCATCGCCTTCACATTGTTCTGCTAAAGCCTTAACCATCGCCATCAGATCATGATGTATCTCTTTATCAATTTCTTTGACTCTCTCGACTTTCACGTATTTTATCGATGCTTTTCTTGCTATCTCTTCTGCTGCTTTTTGAGGTATGTTTCCTAGTTTGGCATGGGCTTTTGCTAATGCTGCTTCAACTGTCAACCAGGTTTGAAGTCTGGCTTCTTCCTCCCAGATGCTCCTCATTTCGTCAGAATAGTATCTGAAATCTATGGGATGGGCTGGCATATGTATATTAGTTAAGTTAAAGAATTTAAAGTTCTTGGGTGGGAAGGGTATTGGTTATAATTAAGTGTATAGATATTAAATGAAGAACAAAAAAAGGGAAAGAGGTTATTTGATCAGCGAAGTTTCCCCCTCAATGTAAGGAAGAGTGCCCTCAAATGTAAAGAACAGTACTCTGTCTATCTCTGGTATGTATGCAGCAAAATACATACTAGCGCCCAGAGGTTCTTTTTCAAGACCTTCTTCAGGAACCGCAAATATTAGTTTTTCTTGGGTTTCTGCTTCCAAGACTTTATCAGTTGTCACATTGTAAGATTTGAGGTAGTCAAAGTTCTCTGTAGTACTATCTGTGTAGTTAATGTAGTATAGCTCACAAGATATACCAAGGAAAACTGAGGTCGTCAGAATATTTGTTTTCAACATCGAAAATTATCGATATGAACCATTGGTTGCCCTCGTTCATCGGTTGAATTTCTAGTTGTTCAATTACAAATACTTCTACTAGTTCTGAAGAATCTTCTTGAGTAAAGAGATGGAGGCATGTGTATAGGGATATTATACCAGCAACGAATATTCCGATTGCGACCAACCACGTTACTATCTCTCTTTTTTTCATTTGAATCATCTTTTTCTTTTTATGGTGGTGGGCCCGACGGGACTTGAACCCGCGACACATGGCGTGAAAGGCCAATCATCTAACCTACCTGAGTTACGGGCCCCTGTTCGGTTGGTGGGCCGGTAAGGTTCAGACCAATTAAAAAAAGCAATAACTCAACCCCCAATGCAGAATAGTTTAGGAGAGGCGAGAAATGCTTCTATGCTGAACCACCGGCCCTCTAAATTACGTTGATCGGGCGGGAGGGATTTTGAACCCTCGAAAGCTCTAACGGTGCTAAGCGTGCTACTCTTCACTGTAGCACTTTCCATTAGGAGACTCGATTAGTCTACCGCCCGTCAAATGTAGAAAAAAAAGGGAAGATGGTCATTCTGTTATCGGTCCATCGTCGTCTATGAAATTCTCCAAGAAACTCACCTCACTTATCTTAGGGATAGATGGTTCTGAGGATCTAGTCTACCTGATTTCTTTGTTTTTTTCATCGATTCGAATTCTTTCAAAGCTTCTTTTTCGTGTATACTTATTATCCTGGAAACATCAGATAATGTGTGATTCTTTGGAAGTTGTTGTATTTTCCTTCTAAGCTCTGGATCTTTTGGCAATCCTCCAATCGGAGTACTTATTTCCATTCTTTTAATTCTTTTTTTTCTCTTTCTCCTTTTATCACGTTTACCCATTCGCTCACCTGATTCTTCACTTATAGCAGTTTTTGCAGAAGGTCATACAAAAGAATAAACGCACCGGGTAGTAATGTAACAAAGCCCGCTATAGTTAAATATCCAAGCATTACTGTACCTGAACCACCAGATATCAGGTCAAATGCTAAACCTAATGCAGCCCCTAGAAATACAATGAACCCTATCCCCGAGATCGCTTTTAGAATATTTGATGCCTTCCTTTTTGTCTCGTCTTCCAAAATTTATCACCTCGAGTAGATTTTTCCTTTGGTCATTTCTGAAACCCTCTTTTCCCCCTAGACAATTGCCTTTCTCATGAAAGACGAAATTTTTTGTAATTTTAGAAATGATGTATGTAGATAGCACTAACAGAAACTTCGTTATCCAGACTTTTCAGTCTTAACTTTGTTTTCTATGGGTTTTTTGTTCTAGGAGCATGAATTTTGATAGTAATATTTTATTCAGCAAAAGTTAAATAAACAAATTAGAACTTCCTACCAGTTATCTTCTCAAACACGTAGATGTATCTTCTTCTCGCTTCATTCATTATTTCTTCTGATAATTTCGGTGGTTCAGGTATTTCTTTACCTGACTTACGAGCCCCATCCAAACTTTTCTTATATCCCTGTTCTATCAACCAATCCCTTACGACTTGTTTATCGAACGCCTCTTGAACTTTTCCCGGAGAATATTTATCCTTTGGCCAAAGCCTAAACTCATCCGGACCAATAGAATCTACTAACACTATCTCTCCATCACACCTACCAAACTCAAACTTAACATCAGCCAGAATAAACCCAGCCTTATCCACAATTTCAGACATTTTTTTGTAGAGTTCTATTGCTTTAGCCTTAAGCCATTCATATTCTTTTTCAGTCAACCATCCTTTTTCCAGGACCTCTTTTTTTGATATGATTCTATCCTTTTTCTCATATTTTGTTGTAGGATCAAAAACAACCTCAGGTAATTTTGATGCCAAAACAGGCTTAACAGAGCGTTTAACTTCTCCATCTTTGACCCGTTCGTAAAAGCTTCCATAAAGATACCCACGAACAACGCACTCTATTGGAATGACTTTGCATTTTTTAACGATCATCTTGTTAGGTCTTTGAACTTCTATCATATGGTTAGGGAAGTCCAGAGTCTTGAACCAGAATTCCCCCATCCTGCACAGGACTTCGCCTTTAGACGGAATTTTATCTTTTAGTATGACGTCAAAGCATGATATCCGGTCAGAGTATTCGAATAGAAGTTTATCATCGCCAAAGTCATAGATGTCCTTTACTTTACCTTTTTTGATTAAATTCATGTAGAGAATTTGAAATCGGAAAAATAAAAATGTTTTAGAAACTCATAATTTTTTTTCAAGATTTTTTAAGTAATTGATCTGACTTTCTGATGGTATGATATACCTTGGTTCAATAAATTCAGGAATTTCTGGAGACTCAACTTTAACTATTTGATGATTATTTATGAACCCATCCAAAGCAGCATCGATTTGGGATGTTTTGTGACCGGATGGAGTTAAGCAACGCATTATAATTGTTTTACTAGGTCCCCATACCATAGGAGTACCATGATAGTTTATCAGTTTCAATATGGCTCTTCTCACCTGATCGTCATTGTAATTTCTTGGAGCAAAAATACCTAATCCATCTGGTGTGTCTGCTTCAATAAGAATGTTTTCTTTCTTCAGAGATTCAAATGCAGATTCTATATCTTTTTTATGATAAGGTTTATTAGCCGTTAATGCGCCTACTATATAATCTCTTGTGAGCGGAACGGGTTCATACCCTACTAAACCATAATAACGTTTTGCAAGATCTAGTATATCTTTTCTACATTCTTCCAAAGTTTGCATGTGATGTAAACTATGAGAAAAGATTTATAAAACTATTGTTTTAGAATATTTCCTTCAAACAAATAGTAGATTTTCTTCCAGGACCAATAGAAACAACAATTGAAAAAATTAAACCAAGGAACCCAAATTCAGTAGAACACTCAATCCGAGTAAGCCAAGTATCAAACCTATTGCAATTACTATGATAGGCGTGAGTATTACCAAAATTATAGTACGTGACCAGGTAAGATCAAGTCCATACTTGTAAATGAAAAGGGATACAAGGATAGAGATTATGAGATAGACAAACCATGGAAGGGGAACTCCAAGCATCGATAAATAAGGCAAAAATATCATTAATACGTCCACTATTAAGATAACGATGAAGACACGCAAGAAACTTCTCTCTTCTTTCAATAATTTCAACACAAGATAAGCGAAGACCGATGTAATCAAGGTAGAGATTATAGTGTTAATGATTTCTCCGATTCCTATAACCATGATTAAATAATAAAAAGGCGGCCTTATATAATTTTTTACTTTAAGTCAGGATACTTCAATTTCAGGATTCTGATGGCAAGATGAGCAGCATTCTTTGCGTTATCTATTCCTACTGTTGCCACAGGGACTCCAGAAGGCATCTGCATTGTTGATAATAAAGCGTCTAAGCCGTCTAGTTTAACGTTAACAGGAACTCCTATAACTGGTTTATCAGTTAAAGAAGCAATGAAACCAGGCAATGCTGCAGATAGTCCTGCAATAGCTATGAAGACATCAGCATTAGATTTTTTTACGATATCTTTTACTTTGTCAGGTTCCCTATGTGCCGAAGCAGTTTGTAGCTCATACGGAATTCCATTCGCATCAAGAATTTGTCCTGCTTTTACAGCTACGGGCAAATCCGACTTGCTTCCACAGATGATCAAAACTTTCATTAAACCACTATTCAAATTTGTTAATATACTTTTTTATGATTTCATGTATCGATTGTGAGATTAAAAAGATTCTGGTCTTCTCCTAGTTCCAAAAATCTTGTAGAAGCTATAGCTAAAGAAGATGATAATTGCCAAGATTATTATCAACGTAATGAATATCTGGACTAAAGAGAACTGACCTAAGAAAATTTCTTTTGGTATGTAAGTCGTATACTCAGCCATGATTTTACATTCTAATTAAAAAGATTTAAGTTTGAAAATTTTGCAAAAACTTTTATATTTTACTTCTCATTTTCTCACTTATGCCAGATTACAAATCTCCATCCATAAGAGATATGGAAAGATTTACGGAAGAATTATTTCATTACATAGACAGGAAATTAGATGAAGTAAATGAAGCATATACGAAATTTCGTAAATGGCATGACCGAGCAACTAGAATACCAGAAATATTGAAAGATTTTTCTGAAGAATAATCATGTTATTTAGAAAGAGTTTATATTTGCCTTCTCCTACCTTTAAGCCATTTCCTACGTCTTCTCATCTTAGCTCTTATAGTTTTCCTCTTACGTTTTCTAGGCATTCATTCACTTCTTCTTTTTTTTAGCACCACGTTTCCTACAACCCATTACATCACCAAGAATTAATTGCCTTCTTGTATTTAAAAAAATTCTCATTAAAAATCACTAATTCAGTGCATTAGATAAACGAAAAGCTTAAATCTTTGTACAAAACTACCAAAAATTTAAATATTTGATGTTTAATAAAAAAACCTTAGTTGAATCGGAGGGATTTTATGCCAGAAGATTGGGAAGAAGAATGGGAAGAAGATGATTGGGACGAAGACGAGGATGAATTTTGATTAATTAATTTTCTTAGATTTTATTCTAGCTAAAACTGAACTCAAAATTATTGGTAGAGCAATAGTAGCATCTTCTTCAATCATCACAAATTTCGCTTTCTCTTTTATCTTACCCCAGGAGACAGCTTCTCTTGGCCTAGCTCCTGACAAACTCCCATCCCATTCCACTGCTGTAGTAACATAAACAGCATAATCTAAACCATCCTTGAATTGATTCCACCAGATGGTATGGTGTTTTGAGATCCCACCTCCAATGATTAATGCACCGGACTTTTCGGCATTCCAGACCAAATCACTCAATAATTTTTCATCCTTTAGAACATCTATCTTAAAGTCATGATCCTGAGAGAATTGCCATATCTGATATCCTACTGCTCCATCTGTTATACCAGGAATTATCATCGGTATTTTGTTCTTGTATGACCAGTGTATGATCGAATCTTTATTTTTTATCCTCTTTCCTAATTCCCATACTAATTCGTAAGTAGCAAGTTCTTTTTCATTACGATGAATATCATCCAAGAATTGTTTCATTTTTTCTTCTATTATTAAGCCATAGGATTCGTTCGGAACGAGAATGTTGCCTAACCTATTAATTTTTTTCTTGTGCAATTCTTTATCATCCATCAAAAATCTGCCATGGTAATAATTCTCCCAAATCCTTGCTAAATCATGATCTAATGTTCCGCATGTAGTTATCAGAACATCGAACAGCTTTCTTTTAACCATTTCTTTTATTATCCCTCTCGTCCCTGTTGCAATTATACAGGCAGGGAAAGAAAGGAATTTTAAACAATTTTTTTCTTTGAGTATTCTCTCTAGGATGTTTATTCCCACAGCAAGTTTCTTGGCAGTGAACCCACCAGATCCATACATCTGCGTTACTAAATCGTTTACTGAAGTCTTCTCATCGATTTTCATATCCTTTACAGGTCTTAAATTCTGGAATCTTTTCATGGAATAACCTCCTATGTTTAGTTGAAAGTCAGGAACAGAATTAAGGTGTTGGTCTTTTAGACATCTTATTATTATTTTAATAGAAGGTTTTTAAAGTTTCTTTTGAAAAGGTTCTTTAAATAATCTATACTTAAATGTATAGATATTATAATTAGAACAAAAAAAGAAAGAGAAAAAAAGAGGTTTTCTACACCTCACGAAGTCTTCCCGAAGTACGTTTGGTGTCTTATCTGAATTCTGGAGTGAATCAAACAATTCACCAAGTTGAGGTGTACGTATCTATGTCTTCTTTAGAGCCCCACCTGTCCCTATATGTTGGCAGGGTCTATTCCTCTTAGAGATTGCCTAATTTGCGCTGGTTTTCTTTACCGTGTTGAAGGCGGTTTTCCGTCCAGGTTTGAGCTTTCTTCAAGTTCACTTGTTTCCAGGCGGTTACTGAGACGTTCACCTGCTTTCTTCGCAAATCCATGGATAATCCTTAGCAGGGGTGGCCCCACATAGACAGCAAATAAGATTCCGATAAATGCAACGATACCGTAGATAACATATATGGCTATTGTCGTTAAACCCATGATTATTAAAGTACCTGGAATAGCAACAAGACCCTGAAATCCTGCAGCTATTATACCCAATATATCATTAGTCCCAGCATTAACCGATTCAGGTGTAATTTTGCTTCCTTGTTCCGGCATAGATTCATTGCCTTGTTCCTGTGGTGACGCTATTGTATCCGTGAACATCATAACGGCTATGATCAATACTAGTGCACCGATTGCCTTGGTTTTTCCATCCATTTTATTTTTTCACCTCCAACGGTTTTTCTCTCTTCATAGGTTTTCTCCGAATCGCTGTACCATCCTTTTCTCCTTTCTCCTCATGCCTTGTTGGCAAGAGAGGTCGCTAGACCCACCAGATATAGGATCTAGTAACTATGAAATAACTGAAGACAGAATAAGTCTTCAATTCAGTAATATTTTAGAGGAAACTCGGATCATCCATATTATTGCCCTTATGTCACCGAGTAAACTCCTTCCTCATGATTTCACTATGAAGACACTGAAGACATATCTTCAGTGAAGAAAAAGTAAAAAAATCTACTTATAACTACCCTTGCGTTGAAAACAAATTTTCTATATTTTTATGCGTATCAGACAAGATTTCATATTTTTTTCCATCTTGACCGATTTTTTATGTTGTGAGTTTTGTAATCATTAAATGGTGATAAAGTATCTATGGAATAGGAATGAAAACTTTAAATATCTTTCGGTAAACCTTCCAAGAATAGGAAAATTAGATACGGGCGGATTAGAACTTCTTAGCAAACTCCACAGCATTCTTAAAAATCTTAAACCCATCTCCTTCTTCTGGTAGATTATGCCTAGTCCAATAAGGATGCACCCACTTATGAATAAACTTCTCTGGATGCGGCATCAACCCAAACACATTCCCTTCTGAATTGCAAATGCCTGCAATATTGTCCATCGAACCGTTAGGATTCCAAGGAAAACCAGCATAATTACCGTCAGGATCAACGTACTTGAAAACAATCTGGTCGTTCTCTTCTAATCTTCGGATAACATCTCTATCAGCAACAAACTTTCCCTCAGCATGATTAACAGGAATATATATGATGTCTTTTATCCCTTTTGTAACAACACACTTTCCTTTATTCTCGTGTTTCATGTAAATCCATCTATCCTGAAAATACCCACAATCATTAAAAGCAAGAGTAGCTTCTTGTTTCATCCCATCTGATCCAGGCAACAACCCGGTCTTAACCAGGACTTGGAAACCGTTACATAAGCCTATGACCAGTTTTCCTTCATCGATAAATCTCTTAACATCTTGACTCAACATGTACTTGAGTAGAACTGCGAATATCTTTCCTGCTGCTATGTCGTCGCCGTAAGTAAACCCTCCAGGAATGCATAGAATCTGATAATCTTCCAATGATTTTTCTTTTCTTTTTAACTCATTCATGTGGACTAAATCTACTGTTGAACCGGCTTTTTGGAAGGCTATTACTGTTTCTTCGTCGCAGTTAGTTCCGTCGACTCTTAACACGATTGTTTTAACTTCCATTATCTCACGTTCTTTTGAAGAACAGATTTTCTAATTTTTCTAATTCCTCCATTCTTTTTTCATCATCTTCAGAATACCACATTTCTCCAGTTTCATGGTTTTCAAGAATTATCACATGTTTGTTAGGTCTCTTCTCACTCAGTAGACATTCTGGAGGTAGATAATGATGATGCCATTTTACCCCTTTTGAATCGATTTCTTTAGCTATTTCTACAAGTCTTTCAATAGTTATTTTTTCCATCATATCACTCTTAATTTTTTTAATTCAATTTCGAGTTGACTAGGACTTCTAAAATGTATAGTTTTCATACCCACCTTCTTGGCAGTCACAAGATTTTTTTTCTTATCATCGATAAATATACTTTCACTTCCTTTAACTCTCAATTTTTTTAAGGCCAGTTTGTAGATTCCTACTTCCGGTTTTTTCATACCCACTTCAGAAGACAATATCAAAACGGAAAATGGTTCATACCAACCTTTCCTTTTCATATACTCAACATGAGGTTTGATTGTATTAGAAATAACCGCAATCTTATAACCCGCGGCTTTAACAGATTTCACTATTTCAATGGTTTCTTTATTCAAAATCCAGCTATCTCGGAATTCTTTCTGTATAAATTCGTTATAACCTTTTTTTGGAGAAATCTTGAAGGTTTGAAACAATTTTTGCCAGAACTCTCTTTCAGTTGTTTGTCCTTTTATAAATGTATTAATGATTTTATCAATTTTTGGTTTAATCTCATCATACTTTAACCCTAAGAAGCTAGATAGATTTTCATGAAAAGATTCTACTGTACAATTAGAAAGCACTACATTACCTACATCAAAAAACACTGCTTTAATCATAAATTCACCAATCAAACGTCCTCTTCCAAACTTTCTTCAATTCATTAACATCTTCTTCAACAACTGTTTTATCATTTAATCCAATGACAACAAGTTTCTTATCAGCATTAACTTCTCCAATTATTGCAAAAACATTTCCCTCCATAACTTTCTCAAATTCTTCTTGTTTATTCTTATCGACTTCAACTAAGAATCGACTGTTAGACTCAGAGAACAATATCTTATCATTTCTCTTCAAGTCAGTAGGAACTTTCTTCAAGTCCATTTTCATTCCTAATTCCCCAGCAAAAGCCATCTCAGCGACAGTGACACCAATCCCTCCTTCAGAACAATCATGACACGCTTTAACTAATCCTTTATCCATCGCTTCTATCAGAGTATCAAAAGATTTCTTAGCCTTCTTTAAATCAACACTAGGAACAGTATTACCCTTGAAACCATGAATCATATAGTAATGTGAACCACCGAGTTCATCCTTAGTTTCTCCGATGATGTAAATCGGGTTGCCAATTTCCTTCAAATCCATAGTCACGGCTTTTCTAATGTCAGGAATTATTCCGACTGCAGATATTAACAAAGTAGGTGGGATCGATACAGTCTCTCCATCACCAACTTCATACTCATTATACAAACTATCTTTTCCAGAAATGAACGGAGTTTTAAACGCAATAGCACCGTCATAGCAGGCTTTACAGGCCTGTACTAACTGACCTAATCTATCTTCTTTCTCAGGGTTACCCCAGGAGAAATTATCCAGGATTGCTATCCTTCTCCCACCACAACAAACGTTATTTCTAATCGCTTCGTCTATCGCGGACAGAACCGTGTTATAAGGATCGATTGAATATTTTGGATTGACGCCATTCGATACAACAACACCACGCCAACTGTCAGGAAGAGGTTTAAGAACACAAGCATCTCCAGGACCATCACAATTCTTTCCTTGCAAAGGTTTTATCGTAGTCTTGGCCTGAACTTCATGATCATACTGTCTGATAACCCATTCTTTACTGGCAACGTTTGGTGACTTTAGAATTTTCTTTAAATCATCAGTCAAGTCATCTTTATCTGGAAAATTGGGTTCAGGATAATTAGGTTTTTTCCATTCAGCCTTTCTAACAACTCTAGGAATGCTTTCGTGAACAAAGTTCATGTCTAAGTCAGCAACAATCTTTCCGTTGTATCTCAAGACAAGTTTCTTATTTCCAGTAAATTTACCGACAACAGTCGCTTGAGAATTTTCATTCTCGAATATTTTAAGTATTTTTTCTAAGTTCTTTTTAGGCACGCCCAATAACATTCTTTCTTGTGCTTCAGAAACCCAGATTTCCCATGGTTCAAGTCCGGCATATTTCAAAGGAACTTTCTCTAAATCAACAACAATCCCAATATCTTTTCCCATCTCTCCTGCTGCAGATGATAATCCCCCACCACCACAATCAGTTATCGCAGAATATAATGGTCCATTATCAACATCTCTGGCTCTTAAAATTCCATCTAAAACTCTTTTCTGTTCTATCGGATTACCTATTTGAACTGCCCCGCTCGAAGTTTTTTCTGACTCAATACTCAACTCTAAAGAAGCAAAGGTTACTCCATGAATCCCATCCCGACCAGATTTACCACCAACTAACAGAATTACATCTCCAGGTTGAGGATTCTTAATGTATTTTCCTTTTGGGATAATACCAACACAACCGGCATAAACCAAAGGATTGCCAATGTAACCTTCATCAAAACCTATGCCGCCATTTGCTGTCGGAATTCCCATCTTGTTACCATAGTCCCTGATACCAGCAACAGAACCTTTCATTAATCTTCTAGGATGCATCACACCTTTGGGTAATTTATCTCGAGGATAATCTACTGGGCCAAAGAATAGAACATCTGTGGATAGGATCGGTTTTGCTCCAACTCCCATGACATCCCTAAAAACACCGCCAGAGCCTGTGCCAGCCCCACCATAAGGATCTAAAGCAGTAGGATGGTTGTGAGTCTCAACTTTCATAGCGATATCGAAATTATCATCAAATTCAACTATACCGGCATTATCCTTGAAAACGACTTTGCACCATGAAATGTTCAACTCTTTTGTGGCTTTAATAATGAACGTCTTCAACAACCCGTCTATTTCTGAGTCAGGAGTTTTTATAATTCCTTTGAAAGTTTTATGAACACAATGTTCAGACCATGTCTGTGCAATAGTTTCTAACTCAACATCAGTAGGATCCCTCCCTTTCTTAGAAAAATAGTCCTGAATCTTCTTCATCTCTTCCAAGTTCAAAGCCAGAAGATAGTCTTTACTTATCTTCACCAAAGCCTCGTCCGACTTTCCAAGAATCTCGATTTCATTAACAGGCATTCAGTCACCAATTTTATGATAACTGTAATCCTGGATGAGTGGGTTTACTAAGACTGCTCGGCAGATTTTATCTATAGTTTCTTCTGTTATATCTCCAAGAATTAGATACTTTTCGCCTGTTCTGACGTTTCTGATACCGTCAACTCCTAAGATTTCTATGGCGTTCAGAGTGCTCATGCCAACAGCATCTGTTACTCCTACTTTGAAGGTTATTTCTACTAACCAGCCTTTCGATGATTTCATATTACTCAAAGTTCTGTCGACAACTTTTCTATGTAAGCCAAAGTGCTGTGTTTGATTGTCGTGTAGAAGCTCTTGGCCTATTCTTTTCAAATCTCCCTCTGAAACTTCTCCTGTTATACCATAAGTGCTGAAAGATCTTACTTCTTCCACTCCCTTTATTCCCAAATCTTCAATCTCTTTCTTGATCAAATAACCGATAGGATCAGTAACTCCTTCCTTGTAACCAACTTCGACTATCCAAGGCATGATACCACTTATTTAGTAATAGAATGAAGAAATTAAAATAGATTTACTGTTTTTTCTTACTCCACAAATAAGCAATTATCATCAACCCAGGGAACACAAACATAGAAGCAAATTGATTCAAACCGAGCATGAAAAAGATAACAGGCATCTGCCCACCGACTATCGTAGCAAAATCATAACTCCATCCAAAAGTCCCGTAGAACAAACCTTTATCATACTTTTTAACAGATTCACTTATTTTAGAAAACAACCAAACATCTATGAATCCTCCTGCTGCCCCGAACAGAATACTTGCTAAGAAATAGTGAGGTAAGGCCGAAGCGTTCAACATAACTACAATCCCAATCAAGTGAGAGATAATACAGGCAGGAACCCAGTATTTTCTTTTTGGCTTATTAGAAATTCTTCCAACCAAATACTGAGTTAAAGCGAAGAAAAGTGTTTCAAACACGACAATTATCGATACCATGCTACGGCTCAATCCCAAAGATTGGAGGGCATACCTAGTGAAGAAGAACAAGAATGCAGTGAACACAGCCAAATCCATAGTTTTAAGAATGACCAAGAGTGGGATTTTTTGTAAGAAACCAAAAGAAGCCTTGATTTTAATTTTCGGAATGTATCTATACTTTTTCGTCAATTTGTACATGAAATAAATCCAAACAACACCTGCTATGAATATGAGATAAAAAGCAGTATTTATTCCGATTGCATCTATTACCAATCCTGGTATCAACAAACCCAATATCCAACCACTCTCTTTTATTGCTCCGAATGTCCCAACCTTTTTGTCTGGGTTTTTATTCACGTTTCTAAGACCGTAGATTATGATCAACACGTAAAGAAGTGCACTGGCCACAGCAGAGATTATCTTCAGGAATACTATCGCGGGTAAAAGATCAGTAAAACCGATCAAGAAAAGTGTTATGAAAAATAAAAACGTACAGGCTAGTAAAAATCTTCTCTCCCCGTATTTGTCTGTCAGATAACCTAAATAAGGCTTCAACAAGAAAGAGAAGAAATCGCCTATTGTCAAGAGAAAACCATAAGTCACGATCGAGATATCAAGAGCGGAAAAATAAAACGCTGGAACGATTATCGAGAATGCCATTAACATCGTGTGAAAAAAACCGAATCCTGCCCCTGAAAACAACCTGCCTTTAGTTTCATTCATAGGGTTTAGTTTAAAACTTAAAATAGATAAATCTTTACTTCTAATTCACATGTAGGTTTTATCATGCAATTGTTTCCAATTAAAACTCCAATAATTCAAGCAAACGATAACTTGGTTGAAATACTGATATCCTCGATAAAAGAGCTTGATTTAAAAGTCGGGGATATACTAGTCGTTTCTTCTAAAGTCGTTGCATTAACAGAAGGGAGAATAGTCAACTATAAAACAATAAAACCATCTAAAAAAGCCGAATCTTTAGCAAAACAATACGACCTTGAACCTGGTTTCGTAGAATTGGTCCTGCAAGAAGCAGATAAAGTATTTGGCGGAGTTAAGCGTGCCATACTCACGATGAAGAATAACATGTTCATTGCTAATGCTGGATTAGATCATTCCAATGCTCCAGAAAATCATGCCATACTCTGGCCCAAGAATCCTTCTCTTTCAGCAGATAATATCAGAAAAGAATTCAAGAAAAGGTTGGATGTTAGTATCGGTGTGATAATATCTGATTCTCATTGTAGTCCTTTGAGGACTGGAACGACTGGTTTTGCTCTTGCCACTTCAGGTTTTGACGCTATCGTAGATGAGAGGGGGAAGCCAGATTTGTTCGGTAAAAAGATGAGAATAACTCAAAGAGCTGTTGCTGATGGACTGGCTTCTGCTGGCGTGGCAGTTATGGGTGAAACCAATGAACAGACACCGGCTGTTTTGATAAGAAATGCACAAATTAAATTAACTGGGCAACCTTCTAAAAATTCTACTTACTTTCCTCCGAATGAATGTTTATTCTCGAGTGTATATAATGAGAATGTTCAAGAATAGTTTTAATGCCTAAAAGCCCTAATCCCAGTAAACACCATTGGCATCTTATATTCGTTCGCAGCATCTATGACTTCTGGATCTCTTTTAGAACCGCCAGGCTGGATTATCGCTTTAATACCAACTTTAGCCGCTTCATCTACAGTATCCCTAAACGGTATGAACCCATCCGATGCCAATAAACTACCATCAGCTTCTTCACCAGCCCTTACTATAGCATTCCTTGCCGCATCGACTCTACTCGTTTGCCCCAGGCCAATACCGACTGTTCTTTTTCCTTTCGCAAGAACTATTCCATTCGATTTAACATACTTAACGACTTTCCAAGCAAACAATAAAGAATCCATTTGTTCAGGTGTTGGTTTAACTTCACTAACAATCTTCAAATCATTAACTTCAGCAATATTATGTTCTTGAATCATCAAACCTCCAGCAACCTTTGTCATATCTATATGATTTCTCTCTACTTCTGAGAAGGGTCCAGTCTTTAACAACCTCAAAGCCTTTCTTTCTTTCAAGTATTGTACAGCTGCTTCATCAAAATCTGGAGCAATTATACAATCAAAATGAGCAGGAGCCATTCTCTTGGCAGTATCTAAATCAACCTTTCTGTTAATTCCCACAATCCCACCATAAGCAGAGATAGGATCGGATGCATAAGCTTTCTCATAAGCATCGAATAGTGTTGAACCGCATGCCGCACCACAGGGACTAGTGTGTTTTATGATCGTGACGGTAGGTTCTTCAAACTCTTTAACCAGTTCTAAGGCAGTTGATAAATCCAAGATGTTAGTCCATGATAATTTTTTACCGGCTAATTGTTCAGAATTTATGACAGTAGTTTCATTCGTTGCCATGTGCTTGTATAAAGCCGCTCTCTGATGTGGGTTCTCCCCATATCTCAAATCCATTATCTTCTTGTATTCCAGGTTTATTACATCAGGAAAACTCGTGAAGTAATTCAATCTTTTTTCAAAGAAGTCCTGAATCATCCAATCGTATTTTGCCGTTCGCTTAAAGGCCTCTACTGCAAGCATGGAACGAGTTTCTTTACTCACGTTTCCTGTCTTTTTTATTTCTTCTATGACTCGGTTATATCTCTCAGGATTGACGATAACTACTACGTTCTCAAAATTTTTTGCTGCTGCTCTTATAGTTGAAGGGCCACCGATGTCTATATTTTCTAAGACTTCTTTCAAGTTCGGTTTCTCCTTCTTGATAATTTCCTCGAAAGGATAGAAATTGAAAACGACTATATCTATTGGTTTTATGCCATGTTCTTCAAGTTCTTTTAAATGTTCTTCTTTTTCACGCAAAGCTAAGATACCGGCAAGGATTGAGGGATGCTGTGTTTTAATCCTACCATTCAGCATTTCTGGGGATTTGGTCACGTCAGAAACAGGTTTAACTGGTATCCCACTTTCTTGCAATAATTTGGCTGTTCCACCTGTTGATACGATTTCAATGCCTAGATTGTTAAGTTCCCTAGCGAACTCGACGATGCTTGTCTTATCGTAAACGGAAATCAATGCACGTTTCAGCATTAAGAACCCCAACCTAAAATAATTGGTTGAGAAAAAATTTAAGTTTGAACTGAGTTAAAGTCTATACCCGTCCTTAATTAGTTCTCCATCAAAGTACACATTCCTTCTATCATCGATCGCAAATCTACCTTCAGCAATCCATTGCAGAGTCAAAGGAAATATTTGCCAATCCCCTACCCTTTTCAATCTATCTTGATGCTCTTTACATAACTTTATCAAAAATTGCTTATTCTCAGGTTTTTTCAAGTCTTCCAAAGTTATCCCATATGGTAATTCTACTTGTAGTGGTTTAGAAATGAGTAGAATCGGTCCCATGTCTGGTTTTTCTATTGCTAGATGCGTACTCGAATGTAGATATTTCTCCCCGGCCAGAATAGCTTCCATCGGTGGGATGTGATGAAGGCCGATATACTTTCTTTTCCAATCCTTTCCTTTTACTGACAAATCTGCAGGATGTACGTTAACAACTGTGTAAGTGGATAGGATTGGTTTTGTGATTTTCCACGCATAACCTCCCAATGCAATAATATCTGGCTTATAACGTGCGATTAATCCTAATGTCTTTTCATCAAATTCTTCCCTGAGTTTCATGTTTTTGATGTTCTTCCCTTCGTAGAATTTTTTGATATCATTAAATTCCAAAGGAATCCCATAATCCTCAGCGATAATACGTGCATTGCTTTTCTCTGGATCATCAGTAAAGATCACAACAACTTCGTAAGGTGATCTGCCCCTTTCTTTCTCCAGATTGATTTGATGTTCGATTATTTTTCTTACGTTCGTTCCAGAACCAGACATAAAACAGGCTATGCGCATAGATTTTTTTCGGCTTGGATCGAAGAGTGGTTTTTGAGTCATACCCTTCTTTATGATAAATAAAGAATAAGGGATTTAAGTTTAATTTTCAAAAAAAGAAGACATTATGATTGTTTATGGAATACCTCCGAAAAAAGTACCTTATGGAATTGATATAGACAAAGCCACAGAAAAGATGATCGAAGCGCAAAAAGATAAAAATCAAGAGCTTTTAGTCGTAGATAGCAGAAACGATAGTCGGGTCGAGGGATGCATAACAATCCAAATGTTGTTAAATCCTCATATTAAAAATACGTACCAATTAACATGGGGTGACATGGAAAATGTTGAAATAGCTTATCGGGATAATTTGACTCGAGATAAAATTTTAGATAAAATTTTAGAAGTAACGAGTAAAAAAAGATCATTGTTTGTATTAAAAGGTGGGACTAAACAAGGGAGACTTCAAAAATGGTTAAATTACCTTTTCCTACCTCCCATTTATTTTAGAAATATAGAGTTCGAAATCACTGATGAATTGGCATTAATAACTAAACACAAGGAAAAACAACCAAATTATCCAGAACCAAATTACCCAAATTTAATAAAATATAACATATGAGTTGAACATTAAATTTTATTCTCAGCAGCAATCAAAGTATTCTCCAAAACCATAGTAACAGTCATTGGTCCAACTCCCCCAGGAACTGGAGTAATGTAAGAAGCCACATCCTTAACGTTCTCAAAATCAACGTCCCCAATAATCTTATCATCTATTCGTTTAATCCCGGCATCTATGACCACAGCATCTTTCTTAACCATGTCTTTCTTGATTAAGTTTGGTTTACCCACGGCAGTAATCAGAATGTCGGCCTTTAACGTATGTGTTTTCAGATCCTTTGTTTTAATATGACAAATCGTGACAGTCGCAAATCTGTTCGTTAACATTAGAGACAGGGGTTTACCGACTACGTTACTGTTGTTGATTATAACTACTTCTTTCCCTTCCACAGGAATTTTCATCTTCTCCAAGATTCTCATTATACCTTTTGGTGTGGCAGGAGCTAGGAATTCATTGCCAATAGATATGTTACCAACAGTTATTGGGTTTAGACCGTCAACATCCTTCATCGGTGAAATTGCTCTCAGGACTAATTTTTCGTTTAAATGACTAGGTAAAGGCATTTCGACGATAATACCATGGATTGAATCGTCATTGCTTAGGTCTTCAATGAAATTGATTAATTTCCTTTGTTCAACATGTTCAGGGAAAGTGTGTAACTTGGATTTAATTTCTAATTCTTCACATGCTTTTTGTAGGTTTTCTACGTAAATCTTGCAATCAGGTCTTTCTCCGGCTAAAACTATAGCTAAAGTCGGTTTTATTTTTAGTCTCTTAACTCTTTCTTTCAACTTTTTTCTTGACTCTTCAGCGATTTTTTTACCATCGATTATCATCTTCTCTCCCCGAATATAGCAGTCCCAATTCTTACCATAGTTGCTCCTTCTTCTATCGCAACTTGAAAATCATTACTCATTCCCATAGATAATTCTTTTAACTTACATTTTAAAGCTAATTCTTTCAACTTCTTAAAATAGGATCTTGTCTCTTCTGGCTTAACAAAAGGAGCTATTGTCATCAACCCCTCGATTTTGATCCCATCTAGTTTTTTAATTTTGTTGACGAATTCAACTGTCTCTTCTGGTTTGACTCCAAACTTATCTTCAGTTAAATTTACTTCGACTAGTAAAGGTATCTCTTTGTTTAATTCAAGGCATTCATCACTGACTTTCTTAGCGATTTTCATCCTGTCGATCGAATGAATGACATCAAAGATTTTGACAGCATCTTTCACCTTATTACTCTGTAGATGACCGATCATATGCCACTCAACTTTTGTGCCTATCTGTTCGAATTTTTTCTTTGCTTCTTGAACTTTTGTTTCTCCGATCGAATGAATACCTAAATCGATGACTTTATTGATAACGTCAACAGGAAAAGTCTTGGTCACAGCGATTAGTTTTATGTTTTCAGGATGTCTATATACCCTTAATGCCGATTTTGCAATTCTTTCTTTCACATTTTTTAGATTTTGTTCAATCGTCACAAATCATATAATGTTTTATTTTTTATTTATAAATCAGGATACAATGGAAACCTCTTACATAATTCCACGACTTCTTCTTTAATCTTCTTTATTTTCTTATTCATTGCGATCTCTTTCTTGAACTTTTCTATTGCTTCATTTCTTGCATCCTTATCATCAGGCATCTCATAATCTTTCACTTCTTGGATAACTTCAGCAATCCAACCCCCGATCAATTCCATCTCTTTCTCTCCCATCCCTCTCGTAGTTAAAGCCGGAGTTCCTAAACGAATACCACTAGGATAGAATGGAGAAGAAGGTTCAGCAGGAATAGTATTTTTATTGACAGTAATCCCAGCCAAATCTAATGCATACTCTGCAAACTTTCCCTTACCTTTACCAAACGGAGTCAAATCAATCAATATCATATGGTTATCAGTTCCATTACTCACTAACTTTAACCCATTCTTCATCAGAGATTTGGCCAAAGCTTTACAATTTTCAACTATCTGTCTACCATATTCTTTAAATTCTGGTTTCAATGCTTCACCTAAAGCCACAGCAATAGCAGCAGTTTGATGGTCGTGAGGACCTCCTTGACATCCAGGGAAAACGGCTTTATCTATTTTCTTCCCAAGGTCTGGGTCTTTCTTTAATCCTTTCTCAGTTACCATAATAATTGCCCCTCTAGGGCCTCTTAGAGTCTTGTGGGTGGTTGTAGTAACAATATCACAGTATGGGACAGGACTTTTATGAACTCCCGCCACTATTAATCCAGCTATATGCGCGATGTCAGCAACATAGTATGCGCCAACTTCGTCAGTAATCCTACCCATCTCCTCAAAAGGAAATTCACGTGGATAAGCACTTGCACCACACCATATCAGTTTTGGTTTATGTTTTTTCGCTAATCTCCTAACTTCATCTAAATCTATGTACCCATCAGGTTTAACATGATAAGGAACACTCTTCCAAAGTATACCACTCGCACTAACCTTCCAACCATGGGATAGATGACCACCATCAGGAAGATTCTGGCCCATTATCACATCGCCAGGACTGCATGTCGCCAAATACACAGCAAGATTAGCAGGAGTCCCGGAATAAGGTTGAACGTTGGCATAAGGTACACCGAACAGTTTCTTAGTCCTTTCTATAGCAAGATCTTCTACAACATCTATGAATTCATTACCACCATAATATCTTTTGTGAGGATAACCTTCAGAATATTTATTGGTCAAAACTGAGCCCAAAGCTTTGAGTACAGGTACAGATGTAAAGTTTTCAGAAGGAATCATTTCCAAGCCAAACCTTTGTCTATCTAATTCATTTTTAATGGCTTCCGCAACATTAGGATCTTGTTTTTCAATAATATCAATCCATGAATTGGTCATAGTAACACCCAAAAATCAACTTATACTTCTTAATTTTTCTACATGCTCAATACTCTTCTTGATATGTTCTTCTGAACCTATGTCAGTCCTGTACCAAAGATTCCCTCCTGTTATCGCATCTAAGCCTTGAATAGATATTTTTCTAGCTTCACGAATATCATCCCCAATACCAGCAACACAAACAGTTCTGGACTTTAAAGCATGAGTTTCACCATTCCTCAATTCCATAGAACAAGGATAAACTTTCATTCTGGTCTCATGTCTCTCAGCCATTCTGTTAACAACATTTAAATCTATTCTAGTGTCCCCAGCATACTCTTTCACTTTTCCTCCATAAGTCGGAGGTACTTTATAAGTTACAACCGTGGCCTGAGCTTCAAAATGTAAACCAGTTAAATTACCATGTAGAATGTTAAAACATACATCGACAAAATCATCTTCAAGAATAGGCATTAAATTCTGTATTTCTGGCATTCCAGGTCTACTGTTGATCTCAAAAACTTTCAAACCATCTTTAGCTAGAGTGTAAGCCATGTACAACGGCACACCACGTAAACCAGGATTACTTGTTTCGCCTTTCAATTTTCTGAATATTTTGTTACCGATTGTTACTGCTTCCTCCCAATCTTTTCGATGCATGAATGGTAGGATTTCATAAACATCCTTATAAGATCCCATCCCTCCAGTATTTGGTCCTTTATCCCCGTCAAAAGCTCTCTTATAATCTCTGACAGCAGGTGTTGGAATTAAATGCTCCCCATCAGAAAAGAATTGTAAACTAAACTCCTCACCTTCTATCTTCTCTTCAACTATCACACGGTCTTTTTCGAATATCGTCATGAAATGATTGAACAACTCTTGTCTAGTGTTGAAATGGTCTCCCCAAACTCCAACACCCTTACCAACAGCAGGTTTGTCTGGTTTTACAGCGACTTGATTTTTCATCTCATCCAACCAAGTCCATAGATCTTTTTTCACTTTAGCATTACTCGAATATTTCTTTGGATCGAATATCTTGAACTTAGGATTGGCATCAGGATAACAATCTTCTATCAGTTTCCTTTGCGCTACTTTACTTCCTTCCAGTGCAAATTTTTTTGTCGGGCATAGCATCGGAACTCCAGTTTCTTTCTCTATCAAGTCTCTAATACCATTAACAATAGGTCCTTCTGGTCCAACTATCCCGAAATCCAAATCATCTTTATGCATCCCAGCAAAATCACAGATTGCTCTGATGTTAAGGTCTGAAACAACAATATGTTCCTTGGCGTTGTTAAAGTTAAAAGGATTTTTTTGTTTATCAGCAACGTAAATCTGAGCATCATAGCTACTACTCCTCTTGAATGCATCGATCATCGAGGCTGCTCGTGCCCCATAACTAACGACCAATATATCGACTTTTTCCATAAACCTCACTATAATTCTCTTTCCCAATACCTTATTCTTTTAAACGATGTTTGTTTTTTCATCTTGTCAGCAATACTCTGGGCCTTAGGAGTGGGATACTGACCAGTTAAGCAGGCCATACAGAGTTTACATCTGTCAAAACCGATCGAATCAACAAGACCGTCAATGGTCTGATAACATAACTTATCCGCACCGATTATCTTTTCAATCTCTGGAACTTTATTATTGGCTGCTATCAATTCTCCATGTGTAGCTATGTCTATACCATAAAAACAAGGAGATATTATCGGAGGGCAAGTAATCCAAACATCCACTCTCTTTGGCCCAGCACTTTTAACGAGTCTCACGATTTTCTTTGATGTGGTCCCTCTAACAATGCTGTCGTCAACTAATATAACCTTCTTGTCTTTTAGAACAGACCTGATGGGATTGAGTTTAACGTTTATGGCATTATCCCTCATAGCCTGATTTGGCATTATGAAAGTCCTACCGATGTAACGGTTTTTTATTAGACCTTCAGCAACTGGTATACCTGTTTCCTGGGAGATGCCTTTGGCTGCCGGTCTGGAAGTATCTGGCACAGGAACAATTACATCAGCATCTGCTGCATACGTTTTTGCTAGATTCATGCCTAGATTGACTCTCACATCATAAACACTTTTCCCATCTAAAGTGCTGTCAGGTCGACTAAAATACACGTATTCGAACATACAGTGTGAAACATTCTTGGATGAAAAAATCTGTTTTCTTTCAAACTTCCCGTTAGGATTAGCAATTATCATCTCTCCAGCATTAACATCCGACTTCAATTCGACTTTATTAGTTTCTAATGCCACACTTTCGGAAGCAAAAGCCCTTAATCCATCAGTTTTTCCATAACATAAAGGTTTAAAAGCATTGGGATCTCGAAACACTATTAAATCCCCTCTGCCAGTGAATGCAACGACAGAATATGCACCTTCAACTCTTTCCATCAAACCCAATACAGTATCCTCATAATCTTTTGATTTTACCAATTCTTCGGCCAGAACATTAACTATTATTTCTGCATCGCAGCCCGATCCTAGAAGTCTGCCATTTTGAGTTAACTCTTTTTTAAGATCCATGTAGTTAACGATGTTACCGTTGTGAGCAAGAACTAAGCCACGTTTAGGATAAGTCAGTTTGAATGGTTGAGCATCACCCAGCCTTGAACGACCGACAGTCGTATAACGCACATGGCCAATACCAAGGCTTCCCTTAGTCTTGGTTAAAAAACTTCTAGGTATGGCTTCCACAGTCAGCCCTGAGAATTTCTTGAGTTTAATCGTCGAATCACTCAAAACAGCAATCCCACAGGCTTCTTGTCCTCTATGTTGTAACGATACCAATCCGTTGTATATGATATTAGAAGTCGAATTCTCGTCTTGACAGACAGTTCCGAACACCCCACAAGATTCTTTTTTCATTTTAACACTTGATTTTTCTGAAGTATGTTAATTAAATCGTAGAGAAAATATATGTTTTTGTTTTGTCTAGTTCTTAATTTTTGTGTATGCCTCAGTGAATCTTTGGATCACTGTTATGATACTCAAGGCAAGGATTAAGAAGAATCCGTAGAACAATGAATCAGGGTAGAAAATTGCGGATAGAACGGATAACATAAGTATACATACTCTAATATCCCTTGAACCAACCCCAATATTACATTTGATGCCTAATAATTCTGCTTTACTGCGTGCATAACTAACGAATACAGACCAAACCATAGCTAAACTTCCCACTAACATGAGTTGAGAAGGATTGGTTAATATTAATCCATAAATCACGAAAGCTTCTACTATTCTATCCAGGAACGAGTCCATGTATTCACCTTTTTTACTGACTTTCTTCTTGAGTCTTGCCAAATCTCCGTCTGCGCAATCTAAAATTTCTGAGATGAAAAGTACTATTAAACCGAATAAAAACATCTTGTAATAGAAGATAAACCCAGATAGAATGCCTAGGATGAAAGATAAGATAGTTACTTGTTTTGGTTCTAAACCCAACTCATACAGAATTCGCGCGGTTGGTCTGGAAAATTTTCTGTAGAAGTATTTTGTCACGGGATATCTAAAATCCATAAACATAATTTTTTATTTTATAAATAAATAGAATTATCTCAAATTCGATATTTTTGAGCCATTTCTTCTAGACTTATCCATTCAACCTTATGAGCTAAATCAGCGGAACTAAACTCTCTGACCAGCATTGCTACATGATCTGCTATTCTATTTTCAATTAAGCCCATTAGTTCTACTAATCCGGACTTTTCAGGTGGTGGGTTTCTCAATAATTTGATATCTATTACCCCCAGATAACCCCTAGGATCAATAACTGTTTTTGGATCTTGAACCTTTCCTTTTGCAACCATCTGAATTTCTCCATCAAAAGCTTTTTTAATTCTACCTAAAGTTTTTGGATACCTACTCTCTATTCTAGGATTATCATGAAAATATTTTCTGACAGTTGCTGTAATACCTAATCTTAAATCAGTATCTATGTTTATTTTCCTTAATCCGAGTGCAATGCCTTTTTTTAGTATATACATAGGTACCCCTTGAGCATCTCTTATATCGCCCCCATATAAGTTTATTTCCTTGACTAGTTCTTTAGGTACTGTTGAGGAACCATGCCCAACTAACCAGTTTTTAAGGTTTAATCCCTCTTTTATCACCTTCTTATAACAATCCAATATAATTGTTGTTTTAACTTTGTTTATATTGGCACCTTTGTTAGGGCCATGGCTTGTTCCATAAGCAATTGCCAGTGCGTCACAACCCGTTTTCTTGAAGAATTCAGGAACTCTTTCTGGATTTGCATATACAGTTTTTTGAGCAACTATATCCTCTTCTACACCTTCTAGTTTTCCGTATTCCCCTTCTACACTAACACCCTTTGGATGGGCATAATCTACTATTTTTTTAGTCTGTGCAATATTATTAGGAAAATCAAATTTTGAAGCATCTATCATTACAGAGCTATAACCCTTATCAATACAGAGTTTAGCGACTTCTGCATTTCCATGATCTAAATGTAGACATATTGGTAATTCATCTTCAATTCCCAATTCTTTGATAGCTCCCTCTACCATATAAGCGATTTTATCCGGACCGCCCTGAAACTGGTTCGCTCCTTTACTTGCTTGTACTATTCCTGGAGCATTCTCTTTTTTCAATCCTTTAAGAATTCCGATTGCTTGTGAATAAAAATTCACGTTAAATGCTCCAATTGCAGTAGGTCTGCCGTCTAAACTTTTTTGTTCAGCAGCATACAATAAAGGAACTAATGATTGGAATTGATAGGTTTCCGGCATTTTATCAAACATCTTATGATTAGTTAAATATTTATACAGGTCTATCCTTGAGTGCTTGTTCTAATCCATCAATTAAATAGTCGTTTCCGACATAAGTTGGAATTCTTTGATCTAGACTTTTTGGCTTAACATCTAATATTGAATATTCGCCATTACTCGATTTTCCATTTGCTTGTTTTGTTATCAATGCGATAGGGTTACTCTCAAATAACAACCTCAACTTTCCATCCGGATTTTCTTTTAACGCAGGGTAGGCAAATACCCCACCATAGTGAAGTATTTGATGAAAATCTCCCGCAAATGATCCACCGTATCTTAGTTTAAAACCTTCTTTCTCTAATTTTTCAATATATTTTCTGAAACGCGGTAACCAATCTTTTCTTAATCCACCCGGACTGATTAATTTTGCTTTCTTTGGGAATCTTATGTTTTTTTCTCTTAAAATAAATCCCCTTTTTGTATAAAAGAATTCATGAACACCATTTCCTGTCGTATAAACCAAACTCGTTATTGGACCGTATAACATATAGAGTGATGCAATTTGATTAGTTCCTTGTGTTGGTAGTTCGTCTTTATACACCCCAATTATTGTCGCAAGCAAATTGTTAGAGATAATATTCGATGAGCCATCTATTGGATCTGAAGTAAGATAGAAAATTCCATTCTCATTAAGTTTTACTTGATCTTTACGTTCCTCTGATGCTATTGTATTAACAGATTTCAATTCACCTAATTCCTCGATAAATAATCGATCCGCCCATATATCTAATGCATCTTGAAACTCATCGAACACATTTTTTGTATCAGCCTTACCCCTTATACTCGGTAATTGATATCTTAATTTAGAAACTGCAATATCGCTTATCTTCAGGATCAAAGAAGCCAAATCATTATCAACACTTTCAAGATGCTCTTCTAAACTGACATTTAACATATGACCGTTTTTTTAATGACATCTAAATTATAAATAGGTTTATTTTTGACTTGTTGTGAAACCAATACATTAATGCAAAAGCATTTATTTTTCACATTCGATATAGAAAAGAAAGTGGTTTTTTGAAAATAGGTATCCTGACAGGTGGCGGGGATTGTGCTGGTATAAACAGTGCAATCAGAGGAGCAACATTAGAAGCCGAAGAACTTGATCTCGAACTTTTTGGAATCAAAAAAGGTTGGTATGGACTAATAAATTTTGATGAAATAAGATTAACAGAAAAAATGGTCGACGGTATAGGTGATAGGGCCGGCACTATACTCGGAACTTCTAGAACCAATCCATTTCCTAAAGAGGAAGGTGATGAAGATAGGTCAGGAATTGTTATCAAAAACTTAAGGGATAATGGTTATCATGCTGGTGTAGTAATAGGCGGAGAAGATACATTAGGTGTTGCCTACAAAATAGATCAGTTAGGGTTCCCTATAGTTGGCATTCCTAAAACAATGGATTACGATCTTCAAGCATATAGTCTAGGCTTTGCTACAGCACGTAAGAAAGTAAAAGAATGTATTGCCGATTTTAAAACTACTGCAGGTAGTCATGGTAGGGTTTTTGTAGTCGAAGTTTTTGGTAGGAAAACCGGCCATGTTGCTTTTGAAGCAGGAATTGCTGGAGGGGCAGACATAATACTAATACCAGAAATTCTTTATGATATAGATATAGTATGCGAAGCTGTAGAGAGATTTTATGAAAAACGTGAAAAAAATGGTTTTAACCCTTATGTTATGATCGTTGCAGCTGAGGGTGCTATGCCCATAGAAAGACAAAAAGAAACCTATATCTCTGAAGAAACCGATGAATTCGGTCACAGAAAATTGGGAGGGGTAAGTGATAGGATTGCGAGTCAAATTAAAGAAAAACTTGGTTATGATGTAAGAGCTGTACCACTTACTTATATTCCTAGAAGTGGTGAATCGGAGAGTTATGATTCTTTTATGGGCGAAACGCTCGGTAGGTTGGCTGTTCAACTTGTTAATGAAGGAGAGCATGGTGTAGCTGTTGTAAATATTAAAGCTGGCGAAATAAAAGTAATGTCTTTAGAAAATATAATTAAACCAAAAAGAGTAGACTTGAAGAATTTATCATTGTACGAAAAAAGAGTTAGTTTCGGTCGTTCCCCAAAACATTATAAACCAAAAATAAAAGTGATAAAATGAGACAAGAAGGTATTTTTCGTGAAGTTTTCCAAGAAATAGGTCAAAAGAATAAACAAATAAAAGTAATCGGCCTTTATTTTACAAGTAAAAAAAATCTTCTAAATTCTAATTCTGAGTATGTAGTGAGTATTTGTACAGAACATATTGACTATGCATGTTATGATTGGCGTTTGTATAAGAAAATTCGAAGAGATCCACGTATTCATGAATTAGAAAAAAAATGTGGAATACCAATAATAGTGGATGTTATATCAGGTATAGAGGAAATACCTAAAAGTGGGAATAAAGTAAAAAAAAGTGATCTTATTAGGTTCTTGTATGGAGACACACCTCCACATGACAATTTTAATATTATATATGAGGCAGAAAATTTCTTCCCCTCAACTTCACGTTCTTAACAAGTTCCCCATGCCCAGGATATAATATCCTGGCGTCTAATTCACATAATCGTTTTATCGATTCTATCAATTTCTTTGTATTCCCGCCAATCAAATCTGTCCTTCCAAAGCCTCCATGAGCAAAAATAGTATCTCCAGAGAATAAACTCTTAGATTCTGGTTCGTATAAACAAATGCTGCCTGGTGTATGACCTGGAGTATGAATAACTCTCAACTTACAATCTCCTAAATCTAAAAGCTCATTTCCTTTCAGGGTTTTATCGGGTTTAAAATCCAGAAACTTTGCATCTAATTCATGAATCATTACTTTGGCTTTAGTCACCTCTTTTAATTCTGGGACCCCAATGACATGATCAAAATGATAATGAGTCAGGATGATGTACTCCAAATCTTCAGGTTTCATGTGTTCCTTCAAATGATTTAGAATGGCATTAACATTCTCAGAAGGGTCTATGATCGCTGGCTTCTTAGTCAGTAAAATATAAGAGTTGTTTCCTATGCTTGATGCTATTACACGTATTACTTTCATGATAGATTATACGATAGATTACAGAAAAAGTTTTTATACTACTAAACCATAAAATAAATACTCAAAAAGGAGGGGGTTTTTTGGCTAAGAATGTAATAGTAAAGAGTGCTGTTAGAGCGCTAATGAAAGGAAGGTTCAACGTCAGTGAAGAATTCTTGAAGAGACTTGATGCAGATGTAGCTGCTATGGTCAGAAGAGCGTCTGAGAGAGCAAGAGCCAACAAGAGAAAGACATTAAAGGCAAGAGATGCTTAATTGCGCTCCTCTTTTTTATTTTCTTTTCCAGTATCTTTTCTTGAAATTTCTCCATGTCTTCTTATGACCAATCCAGACTTTTTTTAGAGATCTACGCATGATATATTATTGAAATTCTAAGAATAAGCTTTTTAAATATCGACTACAATACTTTCATGAATGATTAAGGTGAAAGGTGTCTACCGGATCTCATCCTGAATTTTTGCTTAGCTTTATTTCTACAGAATCACAAAATCTTAAAATAGAGTGTTTGGAATGGCAATACTAGAAGACCAAAAAAAGGCTGAAAAACAGATATTGAAGTTCTGGGAACAAAAGAAGATACCAGTAAAGGTTAGAAGAATAAAGAAAAAGAAAACTTTCTTCTTTTTAGACGGGCCTCCATACGCCACAGGCTCAATCCACATGGGAACGGCATTAAACAAGATCTTAAAAGATACTTACATTCGAGTCTGGAGGATGTTTGGTTACAAAGTCTGGGATCAACCTGGGTATGACACGCATGGCTTACCAATCGAGAACAAAGTCGAAGTAATACTAGGCTTTAAGTCAAAATCCGATATAGAGAAGTTTGGGATAGAAAAATTCATCAATGAATGTAGAAAGTTCTCGACCAAATTCATCAAGGTAATGAGTGATCAATTCAACAATTTAGGGGTGTGGTTAGATTGGGATAATCCTTACTTAACATTGACCAATAACTACATAGAAGGGGCGTGGTTTACATTCAAGAAAGCGTTTGAGAAAGGCTTACTCTATAAAGGATTGTATCCTGTGCATGTTTGTCCACGATGCGAAACTGCTGTCGCTTACAACGAGATAATCTATGAAACCGTAAGTGATCCGTCAATTTACGTTAAATTCAAACTAAAACACAGAGAAGATGCGTATTTAGTGATATGGACAACTACACCATGGACTCTACCAGCAAACACTGGAGTTATGGTTAAACCAGATGCAAACTATGCCAAAGTAGAGGTTAATGATGAAACATGGATAATAGCTGAAAGATTAGTGGAAATAGTTATGGAGAAAGCTGGTATTGAAAATTATAATATAGTTGAGACTGTTACTGGTCGAGATTTGAACGGATATGAATACTTACATCCTCTTGCTGATTTATTTCCGTTCCAACAAGGTTTGAAGAATGCTCATAGAGTTGTTCTTTCCGACCAGTTCGTTACATTAGAAGAAGGAACTGGTTTAGTCCATACTGCTCCGGGACATGGACAGGAGGACTATAAAGTAGGTTTAGAGACAGGATTGCCAGCTGTATCACCTGTAAAAATAGATGGAAGTTTTGATGATGGTTGTGGCCAATACTCTGGAATTCATGTAAAGGATGCTGACAGTCAAATACTACAAGAACTAGAAAATCGAGGAGTATTGATTCGGCAAGAAAAGATAAGTCACGAGTATCCTCACTGTTGGCGTTGTGAATCACCTTTATTGTTGATATCAGTACCACAATGGTTCTTCAAAGTCACCAGTATAAGGGATAAACTCATGGAAGAGAACATGAAAGTTCAATGGCATCCAGCCTGGGCTAAGCAGAGATTCCATAATTGGCTTGAAAGCTTAGGAGATTGGCCTATTTCTCGCCAAAGATATTGGGGCATTCCTTTACCGATATGGATTTGTGAGAAATGTAACGAGATAAAAGTCATAGGATCGAGAAGGGATTTGAGTAAAATACCAAAAGACTTCCATAGACCTTACATAGATAAAATTACTCTGAAATGTTCTAAATGTAAAGGAACCATGAGAAGAGTGCCAGATATTCTTGATGTTTGGTTTGATGCTGGGGTTTGTTCTTGGGCGAGCCTAGGTTATCCCAAGACTAAGAAGTTATGGAAGGGAATGTGGCCTGCTGACTTGAACTTAGAAGGGCCAGATCAGATAAGAGGATGGTGGAATTCTGAATTGATAACAAGTGTTATAACTTTTGATAAAGCTCCTTTCAAGACAATTCTGTTTCATGGTTTTATCTTAGATGCACATGGAATAAAGATGTCCAAGTCTAAAGGTAATATTACCACACCACAAGAAGTGATAGATGCTTATGGACGAGATGTTTTAAGGTATTACTTATTGTCGAGCACGCCCTGGGACGACTTCTACTTCAACATGGATGATGTAAAAGAAGTGGCTAAACAATTCAACATATTGAGGAATACTTTCAACTTTGTCAGTACTTATGTCACTAAACCCACTAGGCCTAAGATGCTGAAAGTTGAGGACAAATGGATTCTATCGAAAATGAATACTTTGATTGAAAATTACTTGGAGTATTTCAAGAATTATAACGGGCATAAGGCTGCTCAAGAGACGATGAATTTCATTCTGAATGATTTTTCCAGATGGTACATTAAGATAATAAGAGACAGAGTTTGGCCATTGTATGAGGGAAAGGATAAGGCTGCTGCATTCTACACACTCACTACTGTGACTGAGAACTTAGTCAGACTCCTTGCACCGATATGTCCATTCGTGGCTGAGGATGTTTACCAAAATGTTGTAAAGAAATTCAAGAAAGGTGCAGAATCTGTTCACATGTACGAGTTCCCAAAACCGAACAAGAAATTGATTAACAAGAAACTTGAGAAACAGATGGAAATTGTTAAAGCTTTAGTAGAAGCATCGCATGCGGTAAGGCAAAAGGTTAACTTGAAATTGCGTTGGCCTGTTAAGCGAATGTTCGTTTTGACAAAAAATAAAGATGTTAAAATAGCTTTGAAAGGGCTGCAAAAGATAATTTTAGAAATTTGTAATGTTGAATCTGTTAAAGTTGTCACTAAATCGCCAAAAGGTAATTTTGCTGTATCTGAATTCGAAAAGAATAAAGTTTTCTTAGATTTGATTGAAGATAAAGAAATTCTGGAGAAAAGACTTTACAGAGAATTAACCAGAAGGATTCAAGCTTTGAGAAAATATCATAAATTCGTTGTCAAAGACAGGATTAAACTAACATTGAAATCTGACTCTGATACTGAAAGAGCTCTTAAGAAAAATGTCAAAACTTTGAAAACTGATGTAGGAGCAAAAACAGTTGATATTGGAATTTTAAAGGGGAAATATACTGGTGAGTTGAAGTTTAATAGTAAAAATGTATCCATAGCTTTTGATAGGATTTTTAGATAGATTTATTCTAAAAAAGTCAATCACTCTTTTGTCGAAATCTTTATAAATATAACACCACTATCAAGTAATCACAATAAGGAGGATAATTTAATGTCAGCATTAACTGGTAGCGGGAATATGTATGGGATAAGGATTCGCTATGTTGGCCGTTATTATACTGCGCTTGATAATCTCATACGTGTTTTCAATAACATTGAGGGCAGACCTACGTTTCGTGTTCTCGAATTTGATTTAACAACAGATACTAGTTATATAAACCAATTATATGAAGAACTAGAACAATTGTTCCCCCCAGAAACGATTATACCCCCTAATACCCCCAAACCTTTTGATCATTTTGATTATGATGCAATTCTTTACGCCCCAAAAAAAAGAATTCCAACTTGGGTTTCTGATGATGCTACGAGGTATTTACAAATACAGGTTCATAGAAATCAAGTGAGCACACAGCATGGTCAAAATAAAAATTTAGAAGCTTTAGATACAATTCTTGTGCATACATCTTTATTCCCAAAACTCCAAGCGTATTTAGTAAAAAGTGGACATGCAGAAACACTAGAAAAGGCAGGAAAGATAATAAAAGAAGAAATCGCACCACTAGCGAGAACGATCGCACCATTGGTAAAAGTTTAAATTTTTTTCTTTCAGTTGTTAAAAACCAAAACAATATATATTCTCGATAAAAAATACAATATTTATGCAAGTCAAACAAGCCATGACAAAACAAGTTCTCGTCACTAGTCCTAATACCACTATTAGGGATGTAGCAAAGGTAATGGCTAATCATAGAGTGGGTTGCCTTGTCGTGATGGAAGAAAACAAGATAGTAGGGATTATAACCGAATTGGATATAATCTGGAAGGTTGTGGCAGGGGATTTAGACCCAAAGACTACGATGGTTCAAGAAATTATGTCAAAGAAAGTCGTTACTGTCCAAGCGGATCAAACTTTAGAAGAGGCCTCGCATCTAATGATCGAGAATGAAATAAAGAAACTTCCTGTCTTAGAAAAGGATAAGTTAGTAGGCATAATAACTGCCACTGACTTGATATCAGTACAACCGAAGATGATAGAAACTCTGGCGAACTTGTTGTTGTTCGAAGAGAAAAAGTCTGTTGCTGGGTAGTATGGTTAAAATTGATTCAACAAGATTTGGTTCTATTACTATCGACGGAAAGATTTATGATAGAGTGGATAATTACATCATTTTTTGGGATGGTGAAATAATAGGAGTGCATACCGCTGGGAGACATCTATTTGGTAGACCAGAACTGGAGAAGATACTCGAAAAGAACCCTGAAATGATCATCGTTGGAACTGGTGATTCTAGTTTGTTAAGGGTTTCTGAAGAAGTGAGAAGTTTATGTCAACAAAAAGGAATTGAACTAGTAGAAATGATATCAAGAGAAGCCATAATTAAATTCAACAAGAATTTAGACAAAAGAGTTGTCGCATTCGTCCACGTTACTTGCTAAGTTTCTTTTTCTTATCAACGCCGGGATAGGGATTTGAACCCTAAAGCCCTTGCGGGCACTAGATTTCCTTCGGTTCACCTCCTTGTCCATCATAAAATCAGGGTCAAGCCATCTTCC
>Ga0209427_10000104_pt1 | contig 74353 bp, 74 predicted proteins | sample DeeMarSWOR136_30_FD_187465 | JGI IMG/M metagenome (GOLD analysis project Ga0209427, IMG submission 187465) | Marine sediment microbial communities from White Oak River estuary, North Carolina - WOR-1-36_30 (SPAdes) (version 2) | ecosystem: Environmental > Aquatic > Marine > Intertidal zone >... | reverse complement strand
CCAAACACTTTTTACCTAATTTCTATTACAGTCCCAGGATGAGCCTCTTGATTTCTACCAGGTCGAGGACGTTTATTTCGTTGTCCCCATTGGCATCAGCGCCGCAGGTTGAGGGCGACTGTCCCAGGATAATCTGCTTTTCTACCGGTAAATCGAGGGAATCGATTGCACCATCACCATTGGCATCACCGCCAATGCGATTCTCATTCTGACCTTTATCTTCGCCGGGCCGGCCGCGAACCGGCTTACCGCGACCGGTGCGGAGTTCGCCCGCGTCTCTCTGAGCGCCGGCGTCTGGGTCACCGTGGCTGCGGTCTATATGCTGGTCTTCGCCGCCCGCCAGAGCCTGCCGGATTACCGGGTATGGCAGAACCTTATCTCCTGGACCGGGCTGGCTGCCGTGGTAATCCTTCTATTCACCGGCTGGCTGAACAACATATCTGTGGTCCAGGAGTTCCTCGGCCGCGAGTCACGTTTCCAGCAGGAGCTGGTCAAGCACATCTTTCTCTTCGGCGGCAGCGTGATAGCGGGCACCATCATTGGCATACCGCTGGGCATCTGGGCAGCGCGCAATCGCCGCGCCGAGAGGCCGATTTTCTACTTTGCCAACATCACCCAGACCATACCCAGCCTCGCCCTCTTCGGGCTGCTCATCGCCCCGCTTTCCGCCCTATCTTTCGCCTTCCCCGTCCTGCGCGAGTTCGGCATTCGGGGCGTGGGTGCAGCACCGGCGCTGATTGCTTTGATTATCTACTCGCTGCTGCCCATCGTCAGGAACACCTTTGTTGGCCTGCGCCAGCTCGACCCGGCGGTGATTGACGCCGGACTGGGCATGGGGATGAGCCGCCCGCAGGTCTTCCGTCGCCTCGAGGTTCCCCTTGCCGCCCCGCTTGTCCTAGAAGGGGTCAGGACGGCGTCGGTCCAGGCGGTGGGGTTGACCGCGGTGGCGGCGCTCATCGGGGCGGGAGGATTGGGCTGGTTTGTCTTTCAGGGACTGGGGCAGGCCGCTCCTGACCTCATCATCCTCGGCGCCATCCCCATCATCGTCCTCGCCCTGTTCGTCGATGCCGTGATGCGAACGATAGTCCGAGTCAGCACACCGAAAGGACTGGCAACGGGAACATCATGATAAAGCTGGAGCAGGTTACCAAGAAATACGGCGCGACGGTGGCCGTCAATGGCCTCTCCCTGGAGGTAAATGAAGGCGAGGTATGCGTCCTCATCGGCCCCTCCGGCTGCGGCAAGACGACCACCCTGCGCATGATAAACCGCCTCATCGAGCCGACCTCCGGGCGCATTCTGGTCAACGGCAAAGACACCAGCCAGGTGAAGCCGGAGCAGTTGAGACGGTCCATCGGCTACGCCATCCAGAGCGTGGGGCTCTTCCCCCACCTGACCGTGGCCACCAATATCGCCACTGTGCCGGAGCTGCTGCACTGGGACAAGACGCGCATCGCCCGCCGGGTGGAAGAGCTGCTGACACTCGTCGGCCTCTCCCCGGCCGAGTACGCCGGTAAATACCCGAGCCAGCTTTCCGGCGGGGAGGCACAGCGCATCGGCGTGGCCCGTGCCCTAGCCGCTGACCCGCCGATACTGCTCATGGACGAGCCCTTCGGCGCCGTCGACCCGCTGACCCGGGAAAGGTTGCAGGCCCAGTTCGTCGCCATTCAGCAGGAACTGAAAAAGACGGTCATTCTGGTCACTCACGACCTTGATGAAGCCATCAGGCTGGCCGACCGCATCGCTATCATGGCGGCGGGAAAGCTGGTGCAGTACGATACACCGGAGACGACACTCTCCCGACCGGCCAGCAAATTCGTCCACGACTTTGTCGGCTCGGACCGCGCGCTCAAGCGTCTCTCCCGCATCAGCGTGGAAAGCTTCATCAAGTCGGCACCAACCGTAACCATAAACGCTTCCATCAAACAGGCAGAGGCAGCTATTGGCAGCCGAAGGTCAGCCTGGGTAGTCGATGATAAAGGCCAGCTGCTCGGCTGGATAGACCGGACCGACCTTTCCCAGGTCAGTTCGATCAGCGAGGGCATGGTTACCCTGGAAAGCAAAGACATCGCCCTATGGCAAAACGCCACGCTGCGAGAGGCGCTTTCGCGCATGCTTGGCCAAGGGTTCAAGAGTATACCGGTGGTGGATGAAGACACAAAGCTCATCGGCGAAGTGACACTTGGGGACGTCGAGGCAGCCACCGCCGAGGCGGAGGAATAACTATGCCCGACAGGCAGACGAGGCGCTGGATTATACTGGCACTGGCGAGCGCTGCCTTCATCGCCCTCATTGCCAGCACGGGAGTATGGGAAGCATCCCTCAGATTTCTGTTCCCGCAGGAATCACAGGTGCTCCATCCCCGCGCCAGCCTGCTCACTCTGGTGGTGGAGCATCTGGGGCTGGTCGGCATCTCCAGCAGCCTAACCATACTCATCGGCGTGCCGCTCGGCATATGGGTAACCTGTCCCGGCGGCCGGAACTTTCTGCCCATCGTCACCGACCTCACCTCGTTCGGCCAGACGTTTCCCCCGGTGGCGGTCCTGGCCCTGGCGGTGCCCATGCTCGGCTTCGGCCTGGTGCCAACGGTGGTCGCCCTCTTTCTCTATGGACTGCTGCCGGTGGTGCGCAACACTATTGCCGGCCTTCGCGCCGTGCCTCCCCACCTCCTCGACGCCGCTTACGGCATGGGGATGGGACGCTTTCAGGCGCTGTTTCGCGTCGAGATTCCGCTCGCAGCCCGGGTCATTCTGGCCGGAATCCGTATCAGCGTCATCATCAACATCGGCACGGCCATGATTGGGGCAGCCATCGGGGCGGGGGGACTCGGCTCACCCATTATCGCCGGGCTGGTACAGGACAACCTCGCCTACATCATTGAGGGCGCCGTGCCCGCGGCTATTCTGGCCGTCCTTGCCGACCAGCTGCTGGCCAATGTTGAAGGCAGCTTCGCCTACATGCCAGAAGAAGCTACACGGTAATGGTCAATATCCCCAGCAGGCTCAGCCCGCGGATAATCATGCTCACCGCGATGGCAGCTAGCAGCAGGCTGAAGACCTTGGAAACTGCTTTCAGCCCACCCTGACCCAGGAAGCGGACAATCCAGCCGCTCAGCATGAAGATGCCCCAGACGACCAGCAGGTTCAGGATGAAAGACACCAAGACCATATAGAGCGGGAACTGGGTTGCCAGAAGCAGCAGGGTAGTTATCGTGGCCGGTCCTACGGTGAGGGGCGTGCCTATGGGCACTACCGCCACCATCTCCTCTTTAATCAACTCAACCGTCTGTCCCGCGGTCATATATTTTATGGACAGCACCAGCAGAATGAGTCCACCGGCAATGGCAAAGGAGCCAACCTTGATACCGAGGACGCTCAGAATGAACTGGCCGAAAAACAGGAAAATAAGGCCGACAACAGCCGCGGTGATGACCGCTACATGAATCATTTTGCGCCGCTCATGCCGCGTCATGCCCTCGCTCAGGGAGACGACGAAAGGCAGGTTCCCCAGCGAATCAATGGCGATAAACAGGGGCAAGAAGGTCAGCACGAAAGTTTCAAACCAGTTAATTTCCATATCAAGCTATTATATCAGTTGCCCGATAGAAATGCTTGGCCTCTTCCAGAGATGTATAATTTAAATGATGGCAGAGATAAAGCTCATCGATAAAAAGGGCTCCACCCTGCACGACTATCCTTACAGCACAACTAATCGGAAGTGCCCGCACTTCTGGATTATCAACGTCACCCCACCCGGCCCGGCCCACTGCGTCCACGGCTGCCTTTACTGCTATGCCCGCGAGGCCATCTACGCCAACCGCTCCACCGAAACACTGGTTTACCGCAACCTGCCGGAGCTGGTAGAAAGAGACCTGAAGCGGATTAAACTTTGCCCGCCCATCTCCATCTCCAACGTCTCCGACCCCTGCCAGCCCATCCCGGAGCTCAGGGCCGAGGTGAAGAGGTTGATACGATTGCTGATGGACTACGGGATCTCCTTCGCCATCACCACCAAAGGCGACCCGGGCTTTCTACTGGACCTGCCCGGTTTCACCAATTATCCGTCTAAATTCATGGCCATCACCATAGAAGGCACCGCTGATATCCTGCGCCTGCTCTCGCCAGCGGCGCCACCGCTGGAGCAGCGTCTGGCGGCGGTGCAGCAGCTTTCCACTCTGGGCATTGATACCCTGATACGCTTCGACCCCGTCTTCATCCACCTTTTCCAGGCGCTTTACGGTGATGCCTGGTTCGAGAACATTGAGGAACTTATGCGCACCTTCGCCGAAACCGGCGCCAAGCACATCATATGCAGCACCGGCCGGCTATCTAAAAAATCAGCCAGCCTTGATGGCATAAGCCTGTGGCAGCGAGTATGGCAGGTCATCAATCGCCAGTCTCCGGAAGCCGCCCAGCGATTCGAGCAGGAATACTGCTACGAGCGCGGCGGCACCAGCCAAGGATACCTGTTGCGGAGGGATATCCGCCTCGCCCTGCATAACTTTATCAGAACGCTGGCGGAAGAAAACGGGATGACTTACGCCACCTGTCAGGAGTTCAGCGCGGCCGAGTCGGACTCAATCGGGCTGCCGCACTGCGAGCGGTTCATACTACCCTTCGCCCGCAAGCAGATGGACGGCCGCTTTCAGCCTATTGAAGGCTGCACGGCAAACTGTCACGTCGCCTGCCGCAATCTGCCGGAACCACCCTGTGGGCGCCCCGAGCTCGCCACACCCCGACCGTTTAAGACTGGCTACCTGAAATAGCTGGAAAAACAGGAACCAGACCAGACGCAAACTATGCTATAATGAGACCATATACGCACATTTGTCCGGTTGGAGGTAGGTTCCATCAGTAAAAAGGAGAAGCGCTATCACCTGGCGGGCTGGCTTCTGTTCCTTGTCTGCGCCATCTTCTTCATCGCGCAGAGCCTGACAGACAATAATATATTGGGCCTCAGCGGCAGCGTTATCTTTCTGGCCGGTTGCATCGCCTTCCTCGTCCCGCTGGTGGGAAACTGGCATAAATAGCAAAAATCGGAAAAACGAATGTAGTACAATATAGATTGGGGTGATTCGTTTATGGATATGCAAGGCATACTATTCATCATTCTGATAGTCATTCTTTTTATTCTGTCGGTCATCTTCTTGCCCTACTGGTTGGTAATGCGCGCTGTCCCCAAAGTAATCAAAGCGTTCCGGCAGAATAATGCCACCAGTGCTAGTACCGCCAGAACCATTGAAGAGCTGGGGCTGAAACCCAAGTCTATCTTCCAGAGGATGTTTACCCGGCGTGACTACCGACAGAATGCCCTGCAGTTCCTCATCAGGTCCGATGTGGTTGACATCACCGAGGAAGGTAAATTCTTTCTCAACGAAGAAAAACTGATGCTCTCCAAGTGGCGAAATCTCTGATGCCGCCGCTTTAATGCCATTCCAAGCCAACAGGTTTTCCACAATGTCACACTGGACGGAAGAGCTTTTTAAGGAACACTCCGAGCTGTATGTCGGCGCCCTCGAAGAGCGCCTCGCGCAAGCACCGAAGGAAACCGATGCCCTCCTCCGCTATCTGAAAGAACAGGGATTCCAGCTGGAGCGAGTCCTCGACCTGAACTGCGGCATCGGCCGTCACTCCATGGCGCTGGCACAGCATGGCATCCGGGTTCTGGGCACCGATATCTCACCTCACTATATCCAAATCGCGAAAAGGAAAGCCCGGGAAGAGAAGGTGGCCGACCGGGCGAAATTCAAGGTGGCGGACATGCGCCAGATTGCTTCCCGCCTCCGCGATGAGCCGCCGTTTGACGGCATCGTCTGCCTATGGACTTCTTTCGGCTTTTATGATGACAAGACCAATGAGAACATACTGCGCGACTGCCTCAAACTGGTGAAGCCCGGCGGATTCTTCGCCCTAGACATTGTGAACAAGGACTGGCTGCTCCATAACTATCCGGAAAAGGGATTCTCAAGATACAACGACTGGATTGTCCTTGAGGAAAGGAAACTTGACCTAAAGCAATCGCGGAATCGCAACATCTGGCTATTTCTGAAGCAAACCGATGAGCTGTCCTTCAAACTGGAAAATATAATCGAGCTTGACCACCGCATATGGAGCCTGCCCGAGCTTATCAATTTTTTTAATGGTACCGGCTGGCGCTTCAAAGCCGCCTATCCCGGATTTGCCACCGGATTTTCACAATGGAAGGCCGCTCCCTTTTCCACAGAAAGCAAGCTCGAAGAAGCACCGATGCTTCTAACCATATCCTTTCGCCCGAAATAAGAATTAAGCAGAAGAGTTTTTACAGACATGGCGGAGAGAGGCGCTATTTACATCGGCACGTCGGGCTGGTCTTATCCCAAGGGCAAGGGCACCTGGACCGGCTACTTCTACCCCATCGGCAAGATAAACGAGCTGGAATACTACAGCCAGTTCTTCAATACAGTGGAAATTAACAGCACTTTCTACCGCCCGCCGAATTCGGGCTACGTTGAGAACTGGGTTCGCCTTACCCCGGGAGATTTCCTCTTCGCGGTGAAGTTATGGCAGAAGTTCACTCACCCCGGGATGTACCAGGCAGCCACCGGCGAGGTGGCAGCAATATCGCAGACGGACATTGACCTCTTCAAGCACAGCTTGGCGCCACTCTACGAATCGGGGAAACTCGGTGCGCTCCTGGCCCAGTTCCCGCCGAGCTTTAAAAATGACCGACACAGCCAGCAGATACTCTCGGCCGTGATCCGGACATTTGGGCAATACCGGCTGGCTGTTGAGTTACGCCATCGCAGCTGGAGCGACGACCGGCAAACAGCGGAGCTGCTCAGGGAACACAATGTTGCCTGGGTACAGGTCGATGAGCCGAAGTTCCCCTCCTCCATCGCCGCCGATATTCCGCTGACGGCTGACATGGCCTATTTTCGCTTTCACGGTAGAAACAGGGATACGTGGTGGACCGGGGACAGCGAGACGCGCTACCAATACCTGTATTCGCCGGAAGAGATAAGGGAACTGGCCGATAAGATGAGGCCGGCCCTTGCGCAGGCCAGGCTGACCTTTGCCTTTTTCAACAACCACTGGCGCGGCTATGCGCCGCGCAACGCCGTTGATACGAAGCGAGAGCTGAAGCTGCCATTGCAAGAGCTTCGGCCTCCCGAAAGGTTGCCCGATGAAGAATAGTAAAATATATGCCTCAGCCAGCAGCCAGTTCAATATCTTATCTGCAACTGATATAATGGTTCCGAAAGATGAAATTTCTGTCACGGAAGTCCAGATTAACCGTGTCCCAGGCATTTGCCTGGGCGGTAATCGCGGTAACAATTATCACCATATCTACCGAAGGCAGTTTTCAGACTTATTCCATTTACCAGAAAAGCATCGATTATGCTGATTTCTGCATCAGACTGGTCAAGCACTGGATAATGAATTTAATGGGCTAGCCATTTGTCGTGGCAGCCTTGTTGCTGAAAGACAATGGGTAAATTACTCTGGAAGCCTTCTCAAGAGCAAATAAACCAGGCAAACCTGACGAAATTCATCAATTTTGTTAACGCCAGATATGCCCTTAGCATTGGCTCATATGATGAGCTTTATAAATGGTCAATCGAGAAGATACCCGATTTCTGGGCCTCTGTCTGGGAGTTCACCGGGATTAAAGCCTCCCGACGCTACCACGAAGTGGTGGATGATTTAAACAAATTCCCCGGGGCAAAATGGTTTGCTGGTGCCAGGCTGAATTTCGCGGAGAACCTGTTGCGATACCGGGACAGCCAGCCGGCTTTTATATTCCGGGGAGAGACACAGAAATCAGCGATAATGACCTATGCCGAACTTTATGCTTCCGTGGCCCGACTCGCTGCTTCGCTGCGCGCGATAGGACTGAGACCCGGAGACAGGGTAGCTGCCTATATGCCCAATTTAATCGAGACCGCGGTTGCCATACTCGCTACCACCAGCATCGGGGCCATATGGTCTTCCTGCGCTACCGACCTGGGGGCGCAGGCAGCCCTGGACCGCCTCGATCAAATTGAACCCAGAGTCCTGTTTACTGCCGATGGCTATTTTTATAAAGGACAGGCATTTGATTCTCTACCCAACGTCAGCGAAATAGCCAAAGGGCTTCCCTCTCTGGAAAAAGTCATCGTGGTACGCTACCGGGGAGGGAACTCCAGTATTAGTGTCATTCCCAACTCAATCTACTACCAGGACTTTATCGCCCCCGCACAGGCCGACATCCATTTTGAGCAGCTTCCTTTCAACCATCCCGCATTTATCATGTTTTCTTCCGGCACCACCGGCCAACCAAAGTGTCTGGTCCAGGGAGGCGGCGGGGTACTGATAAACCACCTCAAAGAGCTGGTACTGCACACCGATTTAAGGCGGGAAGATGTCATATTCTATATCACAACCTGCAGCTGGATGATGTGGAACTGGCTGCTCAGTTCGCTGGGCGTAGGGGCAACCATCATATTGTATGATGGCAATCCCAACTATCCCGGCCCCGCTGCCATGTGGAAGCTGGTACAGGACGAAAAGATAACCGTTTTCGGGACCAGCGCCAGTTACCTCAACTATAATAAGAACCAGGGGCTGAGGCCGGGCCAGGACTTCAATCTATCTTCTTTGAGAGAGATATCGCAGACCGGCTCGGCGCTATCGCCGGACGGGTTTGAATACGTGTATCAGGCAATCAAGGAGGACCTTCACTTTAACTCCATTTCTGGAGGCACGGATATCAACGGTTGTTTCGCCCAGGGCAGTCCCACCCTTCCCGTATATGCTGGTGAGTTGCAGCGAGCCGCCCTGGGGATGAAAGTCAAGTGCTACGATGAACAGGGCAAAGCAGTGCTCGACCGGATGGGAGAACTGGTTTGTGAAGCACCTTCACCATCTATGCCGCTCTACTTCTGGAATGACCCGGACAACGAAAAGTATTTGGAGGCCTACTTCAGCGTTTATCCCGGCGTGTGGCGCCACGGCGATTACATCATGATTCACCGTGATACCGGAGGCATCACCTTTTTCGGCCGCTCCGATGCCGTTCTGAAACCATCCGGAGTCCGCATCGGCACTTCCGAGATATACAACGAAGTTGAGAAATTAAATGAAATCGCTGACAGCCTCGCCATTGCGCAGGAGTGGCAGGGCGACCAGCGCGTAATACTCTTTGTTAAACTCGCCGAAGGTTTCCACCTGACCGAAGAGCTGAAGGATAGAATCAAGAAAACACTGCGCCAGAAGGCTTCACCCAGGCATGTCCCGGCCATAATAATGGAAGCGCCAGCTATCCCCTACACTTTGAACATGAAGAAGGTTGAAATGGCGGTGACCAACCTGATAAATGGTCGCCCGGTCCTCAACCGGGATGCCCTGACAAATCCCGAATCTCTCGATTTCTATGAAAAGATACACTCCGAGCTTCAAAGGGATGGAGGCTGAAAAGGAAGCCAAGCTCTTGGTCGCCAGTCCGCATCCAGCCGCCGTCAGTTTGTGTTTTATAGATTAAGCGCTTAATCAGTGAACCTGTCCCTGCCAACGCAGTTATCGATGCCGTACTCTTTTTTCACGAAGCGATAAATAGCAACGTCGTATTCCTCAGGGTATTTGAATTTCCGCTCCGCTATCAATACAATTTGCCTGCCCAGTTCTCCTGACGCTTTCATCGCGTGCTTATCCTTGCGAATGTCTCCCTTGTTTCTGGCATAGCCATAGACGAAGTCGGTAGAAAGCATGTGGTGCACCGAAAAGAAAGTGTTGAATAGGTGCCAGACGCCCAGATTCCCCAAACTGGCCCCGACCGATATTACGCCGCTGACCTTACTGGCCAACCTGTTGTTATTTGTATACAGGGCATAGGAACGGTCAATGAGAATCTTGGCTTGAGCCGTCGCACTCCAGAAGTAAACCGGTGTACCCCAGATAATGCCATCGGCCTCTTCCAGTTTGGGATAAATCTCCTGCACCCCGTCCTCTATGTGGCATTTACCGGTCTTTTCGCATGATAAACATCCGTCGCAGGGTCTAATGTCTTTATCCCACACGGTTACCGGCTCGGTGTTTGCACCGCGGGTCTGTGCACCAGCTAACGCTTCCTGCACCAGCATTTCGGTATTTCCCCCCTTTCGAGGGCTGCATACAATACCCAGAACCTTCATCTCCATATCCCCTTCTTTATAATAATACTTTTAGCAGTTTTCATGTGGGCGCTCCACTGCCAGTTATATGGTTAGCTTTGACTTTTCATCCCTTAATGATTATGAGTGCCCGATGGCGCATTTACGATTTTAAAGATTTCCATCAGGTTCTTTGCCGATTCGAGGTCTGCATTGGTCAGCGCTGTCTCCATATGTTTGATGAACCAGCACGTTGGGTCCTGCGTGAATTCCTCAAAGTCATCCCGTATCATTGGCCATGATTCCAGTATAGTGCATTTCTTCATCTCTGACATATTCATATACCTCCGCAGATACATTGCTTTACTCTAATGAAATATAATCTCGAAATGGTAAGATTACAAGTATAATCTAGGCAACAAATTCAGTCCCCGGCGTGAGCCAATGCTTTTTCCATTGAAGAAATCGTACAAATAACGTAAGATAGCAGTCGGTTATCTAAATATGGAGGTTTGAGCAGTGAAAATAACGAATCTGAAAACGTATGTGGTGGGAACTCCGCCCCCACATCATGGGGGGCGCAACTGGGTATTCCTGAAAATCACCGCCGACGATGGCATAGATGGCTTCGGGGAAGCCTATGGGGTGCCGTTCGATGCCCGAACGGTGGTGCAACTGATTGAGGACATGGGCGAGCGTTATGTCATCGGCTTCGACCCGTTCAGGACCGAGTTGCTGTGGCGAATACTTTACGGCAGCGGCTACGGCCAGCACCCGGACCTGGCCAAGATGGGGGTTATCAGCGCCTTCGAGATGGCGTGCTGGGACATCGTGGGCAAGGAGTTGAACCAGCCAATTTATAATCTGCTCGGCGGGCAGTACCACGAAAGGATCAGGTCCTATACCTACCTTTATCCGGCGCCGGGGGATTCTTTGCAGAGCAACTTGAGCGTGCATTGTGACCCGGAACAGGCCGCGGTAAGGGCAGCGGCCTACGTCAAGCAGGGATTCACCGCGGTCAAGCTTGACCCCATCCTGGACCTTATGTCGCCATTTGACCCGAGAGAGCTTTCTCTCGAAACGCTCGATAATGCCGAGGCCGTCGTCAGGAGTGTACGGGAAGCCGTGGAAAGCAAATGTGACATACTCATTGGAACCCACGGTCAGATGACCACCCACAGTGCTATAAGGCTGGCCAAGAGGCTCGAGAAATACGACCCGCTGTGGTACGAGGAGCCAGTTCCTCCCGAGAATGTCGATGAGATGGCCAGGGTAGCCCGATTCACCAGCATTCCCGTCGCCACGGGAGAACGGTTGTCCACGGTATATGAGTTTACGGAACTGCTGGAGAAGCAGGCCGCCGCCATACTGCAGATGGCCCTGGGACGGGTAGGCGGCATAATGGAGGCCAAGACGATAGCCGGAATGGCGGAAGCACACTACGCCCAGATTGCCCCGCACCTGTTCTGCGGGCCTATAGAAGCCGCCGCCAACATCCAGATAGATACCTGCAGCCCCAACTTCCTGATCCAGGAAAGCATAGAGACCTGGGGTGGCTTTCACACGGAGATTTTAAAGGAGCCGATTCAGTGGAAGGATGGCTATATCATACCATCAAAGAAACCCGGCCTGGGCGTTGAGCTGAACGAAGAGGTAGCCGCCAGGCATCCCTATAACCCGGTTGAACCAGGGCTATGGCACTGGGATACGCCTCCCGACCTAGAAGGCAAACGAACCGACTCCTGAAGGTGTCGCGGTAATACAAATTATGCTTGGTAAGGTAATTATGGTTCAGGGGACGGCATCCACTGTCGGCAAGAGTGTCTTGGTGGCCGCCCTGTGCCGCGTGTTTCACCAAGATGGCTTCAATGTGGCCCCGTTTAAGGCGCAGAATATGTCTAATAATTCCTATGTCACCCCCGATGGTGGCGAAATCGGGCGGGCCCAGGCGATGCAGGCCGATGCCGCTGGCGTTGAATCCGCGGTGGAGATGAACCCAGTACTGCTCAAGCCTGAGGCAGATAGTCGCTCACAGGTAGTACTGCTCGGCCGACCTTACCTTTCCGTACCGGCCAGAGAGTATTACAAGCTTAGAGATGAACTGTGGCCGGCAATAACTCGCTCGCTTGATAAGCTGCGCGCCAGGCACGATATTGTCGTCATGGAAGGTGCCGGTAGCCCGGCCGAGGTCAACTTGAGATATAGCGATATGGTGAACATGCGCGTGGCCGGCTACGCCGGCGCCCCGGTGCTGCTGGTGGGTGATATTGACCGCGGCGGTGTCTTTGCCTCGCTTCTGGGCACGTTCTGGCTCCTGGAGCCCGAAGAGAGAAAGCTGATAAAGGGACTGGTGATAAACAAGTTCCGTGGCGATCGTTCCCTGCTGGAGCCGGGACTGGAGTTCCTGGAAAAGCAAGCCAGAGTGCCAGTGGTCGGGGTAATACCCTATTTTCAGGATATCAGGTTGCCGGAAGAGGACGCGGTCGCTCTGGATAAGCGGCAGCATGGGCGTCGGGGTGCCTGGATTGATGTTGCCGTGATAAGGCTGCCCCACATCTCAAACTTTGATGACTTCGATCCGCTATCGGAGCAGGAGCGGGTGAACCTGCACTATGTGGACGTACCGGAACAGATGGATGATGCCGACCTTGTCATTCTGCCCGGCAGCAAGGCGACTGGTGCCGACCTTGACTGGCTGGTTTCAAAGGGGCTGGACAAAAAGATACAGCAGCTCCATAAGCAGGGGGCTTTCATCGTTGGTATCTGCGGAGGTTACCAGATGCTGGGAAAGCGTATCTCAGATCCACAGGGGGTTGAGTCAGCCTCGCCCGAGAAGACGGGGCTGGGACTTTTGCCTGCGACCACTGTCTTCTCACCATACAAGGAGACGCATCGCGTCAGGGGAGTTGTAAAGGTAAAAAAGGGATTGCTCAAAGAGGTTCAGGGAATATCCTTCCAGGGGTACGAAATTCACATGGGTGAGACGGACAGGCCAGCAGGCTCGGCCGTCTTTGGTATCAAAGAAAGATCAGGGCAGCACTGCACCGGGCAGGCAGTTGATGGCTGCCTCAGTTCTGACGGCAGGGTACTGGGCACATACATACACGGCTTTTTCCATAATCCAGAATTATGCTGCGGAATCCTTAAATCAATAGCGGAAGCTAAAGGCATTTCACTCGATTTCAACAGCGAAAGCACGGACAGGGAAATCGAGTTTAATAAGCTGGCAGCGCTGATACGCGGCAGCCTGGATATGGACCTGGTGTATAAGATTTCCGGGCTCAGGGGATGAACCACCCAATTGCGCAGAGGGCCAGACCCGTTGCATGCGCTATAATATGTCTAAACCACAAAAAAGCATCAGTGGGAGGAGATTATGAGCAAAACAGTAGTATTATCAGTCGGTGATGTTTACCACCTGGGTCGGGGTAGAGACCACATTGTGTATTCAGGGATGTCTTCCAGGGATGTATTTTCCATCACGCAACGAAAACGTGAAATAACGCCACTCGGATATAACGCACAGGCTTGGAACCTGTTTTTCCCCAGAGAACAGGAGAGGATAAGGGTAGACGGAGTAAACATTATGGTAGACAGCGTAACCCCAGAGGAAATCAGGCTGCGGCTGTAACAGACTGGTATAGGAAGAAATAAAAATGGAGAAGACGTGGAAACCAGTCGCCGCCGGTATTCTGAATATAATATCTGGAGCCGTTGGGCTGATAGCTGTTTTAGGCTTGATTATCGCTATCCTCGTTACTGGAGGTTTTGCTATTCCTGGAACGGAAGCTGTGCCAATTTTTGTGCCATCTCTTCTGACCGGTATAGCTGTTCCGTTAGCCATTTTTTCAATGCTGTGCTTGGCAGGTGGCATATACGCGATACAAAGAAAGCTATGGGGTCTGGCGCTTGCTGGCTCGATTGCGGCAATTTTCGCCTCGATTCCGCTACTGGGTGGCCTTCCAGTTGGGATTACAGCAACCATACTTACGGCATTATCCAAGAATGAATTTGAATAGCCAGAAGAAACAACTGGCAGCGAATGGATTTGAATACAAAGGAGATATAAAATGATCGACGAAGACAAACAGGTGAAAAAGCGTAAGCTTATTAAGAAGATGGAGAAAGAAAGAGGTTACGTGTATCCGCCATGGCTTTACATGGTCGATAAAGACGTCGATTTCATGGAAGCTTATAACAATCTTTACGAAAGGGCACTGACCGATGGGAAGGCACTGGCAGCAAAAACGAGGGAGTTAATTGCCATAGCCCTTCTTGCCTTCAGGGGGCAGGAAAATGCCGTGTATTTGCACGCCAAGAGAGCATTGAGACTCGGGGCTACAAAACAGGAGCTCCTTGAAGCGATTGAAACGACGGTAATCCCGGGTGGAGCAATAACCTTCCAACTAGGGGTTTCAGCTTTAATGAGAATTGAGGAAGAGGAGAAATAAATTCATTTATTCAATTACAGCGTTCGGGTGCTCGCTAAACGGGTTTGTTCTGAGAGCCAGAGAAAAGAGATAGGGATAACTGCGCTTCAGGTGTTGCATGTAATCCACCCAGCGCCTGACCAGAGCACCGTAAGCTCGCCTAGCATCATTAGCCAAATGTTCAAGGTCCGCTTCCGGTAAATTCAAGAAACTCCTCCTAGATATGAGCTCGTCTCTTAAATGAACAACAGCCCAGAGGAGCTCACTGAAAGACTCGTGCTCTATAAGGTCAGGATTTTCTATTTGTCTTAATAATAAATCGCCCTTTTCCGCTAGAAATTCGGATAACGCTTCTAAGCTCATCAATTTCGGATCAATGGTACATTCATACTGATGAAGCTGCCTCCTCAGGTGGGCGAAGTCAGTCTCAGAACAGTCTTGATTTATCATACAGTCTTTGCGTATCTCGTTAATTTGGGGATCATATCGAGTAAAGATATGAAGCAGCTGGTTCCCAACCTCGGTGAAGAATACCCCGATAATCATGTGCAATCTCCTAGTTCGAAGTCGGTTCTGTCCCCTCTGTATCAGCATCTGGGCGATATTGGTAATTATAGTCAGAAACGTTCCTATCCCTACAATAATTAAGACGATACCGAATAGTTTGCTGGCCAAGTTGGTGGGATGTATGTCACCATAGCCCACGGTTGAAATGGTGACCATGGTAAAGTAAAAGGCATCTATGAAAGAAAGGCCTTCAAGTACCATGAAACCGAAGGTGCCAAAGGCCAACACAGCTACCGGTAGCAAAACTAACAAACGAATTCGTTTCCAGCGGGCGCGCATAATAAATCACCAGACCTAGTTCTTAATCAGTATGGTGTATAGAATATAACACATAATTCGGGGCTGACGGAAATCGGCAGAGATAATGCCAAGATATGAAGCCGCCTGGTTATTCGAACTCTTCCTTTGCCATAGCTACAAATATAGTGGAGGCTATCCCAAGAAGGAATGTCCCGAGTATAGCTATTATCGAGCCCGCCAGTGCCCATCCCCACTTCCTTCTCTGTAAAGCAAATATCCCACCAATGATAGGGAACGCCGCTTCTACTATTGATAATATTAGAAGAACTACCAATACAGTGGTCACCAGAGGGGCAATAAATGGAGCGTCTTCAGGTGGCAAAAAGCGCATTATGTTTATGTTGCCAACCGCAGTAAGAGCGATAGCCAGACCTATTGTACCCGTTACACTAAGCGCTCCTGTAATAATATTCAATATGCCTGCCGTTGTTGGCTTCCAGGTCCTTGGCGCAGTCGTCTCCATATGTGCCCTCCGAAAAATATCATAGCGTAGCTTAACACACGATAAAATCAGTGTCTAGTAGCTCCTTCGACCGTAGAGTAAGAAGATATTTGGTTATCTGAATGTGAGCGAAACAACGAACTGGCAGCGGGTGGATTCGAACCGCCGACCAACACCAACAATTATCCTCCCCTTTCTCTCGTTCGATTGCGCGAGAGAGTACATGAAAACCAGGAGAAGGTCAATAGGAATGTAGTACATATTTTAGCTATAAATGTACATATTGACATTGATAATCTCAAAGACTATTATCCGATTGAACACTGGACAATTAAGGATTAATCGGCATGGGAGATTCAAAAACCAAAATGAAAGCAGTAGTAAAAACGAGGGAGGCTCTTGGAGCCGAATTGCTGGATATAGATATACCTGACATAGGACCGAAAGACGTATTAGTCAAGGTGAGGGCTGCGGCTATATGTGGCAGTGACATTTATATCTACAATTGGACTCCTTACGCCCAGGGCAGAATCAAACCACCGCTTATCTTCGGCCATGAGATGTCCGGGGAAGTAGTAGAGACAGGTGAACAAGTAACCAACGTTAAAGAGGGTGATATAGTAGCTGTTGAAACTCACATCCCCTGTGGTACTTGCTTTCAATGTCAGACGGGGGCAAATCATCTTTGCCGTAATGTAGCCATTTTTGGTGTTGATACTGATGGTGCCTTTGCCGAGTACGCCAAAGTGCCCGAGGTCTGTTGCTGGAAACTCCACAAGGGCACTTCATATGACCTGGGAGCAATTCTGGAACCGCTGGGAGTCGCGGTGCATGGCATCCTAGCTGATGATGTCAACGGTAAAAGCGTGGCTGTCTTTGGCTGTGGGCCAATCGGTTTATTCGCTATTGGTGCCGCCGCTGCCTTCGGCGCAGTACAGACCTTTGCCTTGGAGGTGATTCCCCGACGGTTGGCCATGGTCCACCAGCTGGCTCCTGAAGCCATACTGGTTAACCCCAGGGAGCAGGACCCGGTGGCGGCTATTATGGAGGCTACCGATGGGTTAGGAGTGGATGTAGCTATTGAGCTCAGCGGAAATGTTGAAGCTGCTAGCCAAGCGTTTAAAGTGTTGAGGCATAGAGGGAGGATTAGCCTTGTTGGAGTGCCAACAGGACTAATCGAATTGAATGCTTATAAGGATATTATTCGCAAGGAAGCCAAAATACTGGGTGTATGGGGCCGGCTGGTGTGGCAGACATGGTGGCAGGTTCAAAACCTCCTAGCTATGGGCAAGTTCGATCCCCTGTCAGTAGTCACCCACCGTTTCCCACTGGCTGATTATGCCCAAGCTATTGAACTTGCCACAAGCCATGAGGCGGGCAAAATATTACTGTACCCATAACAGATGGGGAAAAGCAGCGGCATTTGCTTTTTACATTGTTGCTTCTACGAAGGCTCAGGTAAGTAAACCAGAGCCTCCAGCATTTACCTTGAATATGAAAAGCTATACAAGGTGGATACAATGAATTATTGCGGTGTGACTAAAAAGAGGGATTAGTGATGATAACTTTAATTATTCCTCTAATTATCGCTATCGGCGTTCTGGCATGGATACTTCGACCTCGCAAGAGTGTGAACAAGCCCCGTAAAGTCGCAATACTCGCCGCAGCAATTCCACCTCTTGTTGTAGCCATAGCATCTGTTGTCTTCCAGCTATTGCACAACGCAGTTGGGAGGACGTGGGTATCGGAAATATCAAACACTTGCTTCATTGTAGGACTCGGCCTGGTGGGTGCAGCTATTTTGGCATCGGCCGTTTTTGCTTTTGCGCGTAAAGGCGAAATAGCGAAGGGTGCGGGTTTTGGTGTTTGTATCGCCGTTGTTGTATCTATCATAGAATTTGGTTTGCTGGAGTGGCTGGGTGGAGTCTAGTAACCATGCTGCACGTACAAATTGTCAGTGCAGCCAAAACAAAAGTGGCAGCGGCTGGATTTGAACCGCCAGATGGTTAACTGCCAATAATGGTATTATTAGCTATTCAGGCAATAGATTCATAAGCTGGATGTGTAGCAATGAACATTGGTGACAAAGTCAAAATAACGTACGGCGAATTTCAAGGCAAAGTCGGTCAAATAAAGGCCCGTCATATGAATGCAATCCCAAATGAAATGAAAAACATAAGAGCAGGGGTAGTAGTAACCAGTAGAAATAATGAAACGCTGTATAGCGTTCTTCTTGAAGGAGAAAAAGACGTCATGTATTTCCCGAAAAGTTGTCTTGAATTAATTTCCGATTAATGGTGAAGAGATGTAAAAAAAATTGGGATTCGTGTCTGCGAAAGCAAGTGGCAGCGGGTGGATTCGAACCGCCGACCAAGGGCTTATGAGTCCCCTGCTCCAGTTTTTGGGGGAAGGTCACTGGTCATATGTTTGTCAATGTTTTTTCTAACCCGCTAAGACTTTGCTTGGGCATCAAGGGTAATACCCGGAGCGGAATATAGTTGGGAGACGTCAGCTCTTCTTAATCTGGTCAATGAGCTTGCCTACACTGTCTATGTAGTACTGCCTGATTCCCTCGTCCTGTCTCTCCCAGACTATGGTACCCTTACGGTCAAAGTTAAAAAGCCATTTGGCGGCCGCACTTCTTTTACGCCTTTCAAGTATTGCAATTAAACCACCAAAGTTAAGGTACCATATATATGCAACTGGAATGAGCATGATGGGTATTACTAGTACTAGAGCTAATATAATTGGCCATTCCATCTTGGTCACCCCCTTTTCTTATTTCTATTATTAGCTTACTGCCTTATTATTGAGGTTACATTCGCTGTAATACTTATTTTAGATTGCCTTAAATACCTAAATTATATATCTTACGTCCGCCGTTTTATGCTTGTAGAGAATTAGCTTGAACTAATTAGATATGCTTATACAGTGCATGGTAATGATAAAAACCGTTGGCGGAGTTTGAAGGGAATGGTTAGCTTGTATTTAGGGTATTTACAACTACGTAAACAGGACTATAATAGCACTTAACTACTTTTATAATTTCCTGGTTCTTCTTTGCTAGCCGTTCTTTTTTCTGCTCTACGCAGCATATACCAGATAAACAGTATGAATATGGCACCGATTACCGCTAATACATACATCAGCCAAGTGGGTATTGTAGACACTGGAGTTATTTTAATTTCACTGGTCTCGGTCCATCCTCCTGCATTTTCCGCGCTATCCACGGCGCGTACTCTCCAGTAATACGACCTTCTCGGGCGTAAAAACTGCACCTTGCTCGAATCCAGCAGATATTCTGAATCGGTCAAACCTTTTCCCTCCAGCAGGATGCTCTCGGCTGAGAAACCAGCATTATTGGCTAATTGCAGGTTGTAAGTTACCGGCATACTCTCGTCCAGGACACTTTCCCAGTCAAGCAGGATATCGTCACCTTCCTTGACTACGATCGGGCTACCCAGCAAAAGATCCGGCCTTTCTGGGGCTTTCGATTCAACAGTGAAGGTTAATTCTTTGGTGTTGAGGCCATCACTTATTATCATAATATGGTCACCGTGCGCGCTAATTGGAATACGGAAAGAGGTCAGGAATATACCACTAGTATCAATGGTGGTCGATGTAACTAACTCGCTGTCGTATTTGATAGTTACGGTTCCATCCTTAGCAAATCCGGTACCACTGACAACTACCTCTGCACCAACATTACCCGCCAGCCTGTTGATTTCAATTACCGCCGGCAACGTGGGTGGCTTCGGTGTGGGAAGCTTCGGGGGGATAATTATGGTAAATTTGGCTATTTGTATATTTTTACCGTCATCTATTTCTATTTCATATAATCCCGCAGCCAATTTCGGTACAGAAAATGTAGCCAAAAAGTCACCCGCTCTATCTGTCGGTATTTCGGCAACTTCTAACGCATCAAAATAGATGACAACGTCTTTCCTTCTGCCAAAGCCTGTACCTAAAATTGTAACCAGTGTATCGGGCACTCCAGACGTTGGGTTTACGGTGACATCAGATTCTACGACGAATTCGGCAATTACTTCGTTTTCCAACTGGATAACGGTGATATTGTGCATGCCAGCAGCGCTTTTCGGAATAGTAACATAAGCGGTAAATTCACCGGAACTGTCGGTCTTTGTATCACCGCTATCAATATCCAAGTCGATTTCATCATAATTGATAGCTATATCTTCATCGGGTAAAAAGTCGGTTCCGATGATTTCTACTGAAGTACCTACCGTGCCTCTATCCGGCTTAATGGTAACATTGCCGAGGATGACATCGAATTCGGCGGCAGCCCTGATTCTCGGCGCCAAGATATTGACCATATAATGACAAACGTATACGTAATAAGTGCCAACGTGTACCGTTTCTTCATCGGTGCCGTCATTTAATTCTGTTGGCACCTCGAATGATGTATCAAATTCCCCATTTTCATTTAACCAGACCCCTTCGGCAACAAGCTCGTACCTGGTAACATCGCTGCCTATATCATCATCTGTGGTCGCTTCTTCACTGGAAAAAATAATAGCTGCGTATTTATCGGTATCGGCTGTACTTTTATTAAAACCCTCACCGACAATCCTGACTGTATCTCCGAACCTTCCCTCAGAGGGATGCAAATATATCGCCCTTTCCTCTTGAGCGACTACTGAAAGCTCAGGTTGCGCCAAAAGGCAGAAAGAAGATGCTAGCCATGCTACGATAATTATTTTTAAGAAGTTCATTTACCCTGCGAATTCTAATTATAGCTCTATTTGGTGCAATGTCAATACTTGATCTATCCCCATTAATATGACACTCAGACTTCCGCTTTTGTGTCTGAAATAATTCTCCCATCATTTATTTCAACGATTCTGTCGGTATGTTCGGCAACGTGGTGGTCATGAGTTACTACAATGAACGTAGTACCATACCTTCGGTTTATTTCCCGGAAACCCAGGCATATCTTGTCCGTGGTCTCCGAGTCCAGATTTCCAGTCGGCTCATCGGTCAGAATAATCTTGGGGTTGTTGATTAAAGCCCTGGCGATGGCCGTCCGCTGTTGCTGACCTCCAGACATCCTTGTTGCCAGGCTATGCTTAACGTCTGCAATTCCCAGCATATCAAAAAGTTCATCGGCTCGCCTGATTACCTCATTCGATGGTCGCCAACGGTTTATAAGATGAGGCATCAAGACGTTTTCCAGAGCGGTGAATTCTGGGAGGAGGTGGTGGAATTGAAAAACGAAGCCGATAGTCTCGTTCCTCAAACGGGCAAGCTGATTCTTGGTCATATTGTTCACCAGCTTCCCGTCAATAAATACATCGCCACTGGTAGGAAAATCGAGTGTACCCATTATATTAAGCAGCGTGGTTTTACCACTTCCAGAGACACCCATAATGGCATTACAAGTGCCGGCTTCTAAACTCATGTTGATATCAAAAAGTACCTGTAAATCCACGGCGCCAGGATATATTTTGTTTACCTGCGTCAGCTCAATTATTCCGCTCACTTCAGCCCTCTCTTATGACATCAATAGGGTTAAGTTTCAAAGATTTACGGGCGGGAATTATCCCGGCCAGAGTCGCAGCGATTAATGCGATGAGCCAAGAACGAACTACGAATCCGTAGTCGAAGTAAAGGTCAATCAGAGGAACTTCCCCTGGACTGGTGGTGAAGGCAATGAAGGAATATAGCAGGCCGATGCCCAGCACTAGCCCGGCGAGGGAACCCACGAGGCCGAGTAAGAAACCCTCGTAGATAAATATTAGGCTGGCATTGAAATCATTTATCCCCATAGCCTTGAGAATGCCTATCTCGGGCGATTTTTGAAGAACGCTTATCGCCAGAACGCTGGCAATTGCGATCACTACCGAAGCAATGATGACGATCTGTATTATGGCGCTTGAAATTCTCTGTCCTTCTAATCCGCTCAGGAGTTCCTCGTTCTGATCCTTCCAGTTCTCTATCACGATGTCATTGTTGTCGAGTTTTTGCTCCAGTTGACCGGCAATAGTGTCGGCTTGGAAGACATCTTCTACTGTCATCTCAATGGATGTTACCCTGCCGCCGAAGTCAAATATTTCTTGTGCAGTATCAAGATAGGTGAAAAGCCAGGCTTTGTTTATGCTCGCCACTCCAAGGTCATAGAAACCGGATACGGTGAGCGTCACCGTGCCATTACGAGGGATAGACAATACTATTTCATCGTCCAAGTCTAGCTCTAACTCATCACGCAGTTCACGACCAACAAGCACTTCTCTGCGCGAGCTGTACTCTTTGCCATCGTATATCGCACTGCTGATATTGTATATCTGGTCAGCCGCTGAAAAAGGGAAACCCCGTACCAAAACGGGCAGGTTGCTATTTTTCTTTTCAACAAAGGCGTTTCCAGTTGCCGAAGGAGATAATGCTTTGACCTGTTTCGTATGTCCCACTTCGTAGACGATCTGCTGCCAGCGGCGGATAGTGGAAACATCAGTAGAAGACGAGATTGTAATATGCGGTGAATTCCCTATAGTACGATCAACAATTGTCCGTTGCAGGCTATCTATGAGGAGCCCGACAAATATCTGAATGGATATGGCGATTGCTATGCCAATGAGTATTAAAATACTCTGGGTTCGACCATGGGTTAGGAATCGTACGGCTATTTTGAAAGCAAGCACTATTTATAGACCCCGGATGTTTTTAGACGGCTAATTTAATTATACACAAATTGGTTTCTTTTGATTATCATTCTTAGTTAATGTGTCATCGTTCAATTTATTAAAACGAACCAAACCTTAGCGCTGACTTTTTTCTATCTCCCCGGCTCATTTTCAAACGACATCACGTCTCCTGGAATATATTCATCTTCTAAATACGGATAGAGGCGTGGTTGGTTTCAAATCCGGGGGATTGACAGCTGAGCAGCATAAGATTAACATTGCAAAGTCGTTGCTATGAGGGAATGCTGATGCAAAACGATCTTACATGCTGGCTAGAGGAAGCTGGTGTGAAGCTGCTAAAACATATCGGAATAAAGGAAAAACAAAAAATATTAGACTTTGGATGTGGCCAGGGCAATTATGCTATTCCGGCCGCACGGGTAGTCGGCAAAGACGGAGTCGTATATGCATTAGATAAAGATAAAAGGAGTTTAGATAAATTGATGCTCAAAGCCAAAGAAATAGGCTTGAGCAATATAATACGATTAAACACTACAAAGACATCAGAAATTAAACTAGATAACGAATGCCTCGATGCGGTTCTCCTATATGATGTATTTCACTATTACTATTATCCACAGGCTGAAGACAGAAGGCAATTGTTATTAGAAATTTATAGAGTTCTAAAGAAAAACGCTCTTCTTTCATTTTATCCGACGCATCTTGAATCATATATGAAGCCACGATTAGAGGAAGTTGAAAGAGAAATAAGAGAAGCAAATTTTGATTTAGAAAGTGAATATCCTAACTTAACCATGATTCACGATGATAATCTTGAAAAGGGTCACATACTTAATTACAGGAAGAGAATACAGCACTTAAAATGACGTGCTAATGATACATCTACCTCCATACCCCATTTTTAAACGCATCACGTCTCCAAAAATATATTTATCTCTTAAACGTGGATATTAGATATGATTAGCTGTAAATAACAAGTCAAAAGTATTTATTGGATAATGACGGAAAAAGTACAACCAGTTACGACCGCACAATGCACTTGACCACCGTCCACTTACTCCAGAGGCTACTATGCCCGTGATACTAACATAGAAAGCGTAACATTTAAGGGGACAGGTCAAGTTAGACTACTATTTTCCTACTACCAAACAGTACTAAGAGGGGATATCACTTCAGGCGTTATTTCATGTACTATTTTCTTGTACTGCATTCATCAAATCAACTTAATAGTGAAGAGGAGTATTGGCAATGAAAATTACAGTCGTTGGTATGGGACAGTGTGGCAGTCGTATCGCTGATGAATTTGCACGATTGGGCGTAAAAGCACGCCGACGCCGAGGTATTCAAATCATCACCGATGCGATAGCCATCAACACAGATGCTGGTGATCTATCCGGACTATCTTGCATCAAATCCGATTGGCAACACAGGATACTAATTGGTGGACTAAAAACCAATGGTCATGGCGTGGGTAAGATTAATGAGACGGCGGCTGAAATCGCTAAAAATGATGCGGATAAAGTAATAGACGCCATCAGATCAGCCAAACGGTTTTATGAATCGGATGCTTTCTTACTTATTGCTAGCACGGCAGGCGGAACCGGCTCTGGTTCCATATCAGTAGTGAGCTCAGTTCTCAAGCAACGCTACATTGATAAACCAACCTATGTCATGCTTGTCCTTCCTTTTGAGCACGAGGAGCAAACCGAGTATAGAACTGTATATAATTCCGCACTCTGTTTGAAATCCATCAATTCAGTAGCCGATGCGATTATCTTGGTGGATAATCAACGCTATATTAAAAAGGATACCTCATTAAGAAATAACATGGCCAAGATCAATCAACTTATTGTTGAACCTTTTTATGATATTCTCTGCGCCGGTGAGGAAAAAAAGAAAAAGAACATCGGTGTTCGCTTGTTAGATGCAGGGGACATTGCACAGACACTGACAGGCTGGACAATTATTGGTTACGGAAAATCCGAGTTAAGTACATTCCATTTACCATTTAAGCGAAACCGCGATTTTAGAGAGAAAGGTAAAGAGACCAGCAAAGGACTACAAGCTATGGACCAGGCCATAAGCGAGCTGTCACTAGAGTGTAAGCCTAGAGACACGGGAAGAGCGCTGTACCTGTTATCAGCTCCGGACAAAGAAACCAATATGGATATAGTTAAGGAACTTGGAGATTATCTGAAGAACATCGCACCGGAAGCCATTATCAGGTACGGTGACTATCCCCGCAAAGAAGGAACCTTAACCGTATCTGTTATTTTATCTGAATTAAAGAACGTGGAAAAGGTAAGGCATATCTATGACAGATTCCCTGAGGTAATGGAAATAAAGGAAAGACGGGAAAAAGCCACCGTAGCCGGGAAAAATGAGCTAGAAACCGCTTCCGTTGGTATTCCATCGCTAGTCGATTAAACATAAGAAGATTGCTTACGGTTATGCTTTGAAATATGTGCAGTTAAAGTAGGGCTAACTTAACTCGCTACTATAATATTTTTATAACTGTACACTGCAGAATGTCTGTTATGTTACCTTATTTATGCCCAAATAACCGTTCTTTAATTTTTCTACATTCCGCACGCCCATGAAAAATCAATGTCAGCGGCTGGATTCGCACTGCCGGCCCAGCAGTCAAAAGCCACATATCAATTTTAATCATTGTCTTTTTCACTCTTATTCGTATTACAATGTGACTGGGAGGTAAAGAATAATGAAGAAAAAGGCATATGTGCTAATTGATGCTGAGAAAGGCCAATCATCTTCGGTAGTTATTGCATTGAGTGAGAAGCCTGGAGTTCTGGCGGCTGATGTGGTATGGGGACCACATGATGTAATTGCTATAGTTGAGGCAGATGATATTGATAAATTAATGCATTTCATACAGGGTGATATATCATTAGTTGATGGCATCGGTCACATGGACACCTGTTTGATAGTTACAGGGCACTGAACTGTGCCTGTATTCAGTGCAATGTGACTTGTTCTTTGGCCTTTTCCTACATGGAAACGAAAGATTACTGACAAGAACCACAATAAAAACTGGCAGCAGGTGGATTCGTACTGCTGACCAAGGTCTTAAGCATCCCTTGTTCAATTATCAGAGTGCAATGCTATAAGATTATAGTTATGAAACTTTTGACTGTCCTCAAACCTCAAAGCCCCCTATCCCCCCATTTTTAATACTCCCCCTCTAAATTCCTCCCCATTCTGCCCTATATGACTTTCAAACCATAACGGTATTGACAGGTGGTGTATAATTATATTGATTATTAGCTATCGTTTATTGATGATGTTTTTTAATGGCTTCAATTTCAAAACACCCAATTTTGAATCTTGCACGTTGAGGGCTAAGCAATCAGTTTATCAATTAAATGTTAAAGGGGGGTGATTTTTTTCTTAAAAAGGGACAATTAAAAAGCGGATTTGAAAAATCTGTGGAGGAGTAAGTAATGAAAAAGGGAATTTTCCTCATTTTTGTTCTTATCGCTGTCTTAGCAAGCATGTTAGTTGCTTCTGCTTGTGCAGCACCAGCTCCGACACCAGCCCCCGCTCCCGCCCCCGCCCCAGCTCCGGCACCAGCCCCAGCCCCTGCCCCAGCACCAGCACCAGCCCCCGCTCCCGCCCCAGCTCCAGCACCAGCCCAACCTGCAGAGGTGATTACCTGGAAGTACCAGGGGCATCCGGCCGCTGGTGACCGCTACCATGTCGCTGTGGAGCGCGCGGCCGAGCAAATCACTGCCATGAGCAACGGGCGCCTGGTCGTTGAGCCCTATACCGGTGGTTCCATTTACCCCAAGACGGAAGAGGTATATGGAGTAGACGCCGGCATCCTGGAAATGGGAATGGCCTGCCCGATGTACAGCCTGGACAAGTTTCCCGCGTCCAGCCTATTTGACATGATGTCCGGTGGTCTGACACCGGTTCAGATGTTCCTGTGGCACCTCAGAGGAGGAGGCGATGAGCTGGCAGCAGAGATGTGGGAGTCGGCTTTGAACGTTAAATATATCGCTCCCGCCGGTCATCTTCCCCCGGAGCTGTGGGCCCACTCCAATAGAGAGCTAAAGACCGCAGAGGATATTAAAGGGCTAAAGATGCGCTGCGCCGGCGAAGGCGGTGAAATCCTGGCCAGGATGGGCGCCGCGACCGTTTTCTTCCCCGCCGATGAAATCTATGAAGCGACGCAACGGGGAGTGCTTGACGCTTTTGAATGCGCTTCGCCAACCATAAACTGGGGCTTTGGCTTCCAGGAAGTAGCTGACTATCTCTACATCTCGCCGTCACGCGCACCAACTGACTGCTCTCACGTCTGGGTAAACCGCGATGCCTGGGAGGCGATTCCCGCTGACCTTCAGATGATGGTCGAGTCTGTAGTACGCAATGTCGGGTTCGACTTCTACGCAGAGTCAATAGTTATGGATGACGAATACATCGTTAAATTCATAGACTATGGCGTTGATGTTCAGATCCTTCCCCAGCCAATAGTAGACGAGTTCCTCAAAGTATCCATGGCGTACTACGACGAGAAGTGCGCTGCTGACCCCTTCTATGCCGAGATAGTAGAATCCATGCGTGCGTTCAAGGCCCTTTGCGACAAGCAGGATATACGCTAGGCTAAATTATCTTATGACTGGTATAGTATAGAGCTACTGGTTACCCCCGCTTCGAGGCTAGCCTCGAAGCGGGGGTCTAATGAGTGATGAGAGCTATAGTAAGAGTTATCGAGGCAATCAGCGAGGGGACGGGAAAGGTAGTACGCTGGGCTTGCGTAGCCCTGGTTCTGGTGCTTGTCTTTGAAGTCATAATGAGATACGCCTTCACGGCGCCGACGATATGGGCACATCAGACTTCAGTCATGCTGGGCAGCACCTTTGCCGGCCTGGGTTGGGCTTACGTACACCGCCACCACGGGCACGTGAGAATTGATGTTTTCTATGCGCGCCTGTCACCCAGGGGTAAGGCAATAGTCGATGTGCTGTGCACTTTTTTCCTCCTCTTTCCCCTGCTACTTGTTCTTATTTTCCTGGCGACCAAGTTTATGTGGACAGCCTGGGTTGAGCACGAGGTATTGATTGAGAGTTACTGGTACCCGCCTTCTGGCCCAATAAGGACCATAACGGTGCTAGCGCTGTGCCTCTTTCTGCTTCAAGGAGTGGCTCAATTCATCCGTGATTTATATTTTGTGATAAGGAATAAACCGCTGTGATTGATATAAGTCCAGAGTTAGTTACCATACTGATGCTGGGCGGGGTTTTAATAGGAGTCCTGATTGGTTACCCATTGGCTATTCCAGTGGGAGCTCTGGGCTTAATCTTTGGGTTTTTGCTATTCGGAACACCTGTTTTTGACTTACTATACGCGCGTCTTTTCAAACTGATAAACAGCTACCCTCTTCTGGCAGTTCCCCTGTTTGTTTTCATGGGAGTCATGCTGGAACGCTCGGGAATCGCGGAAAGGATGTATGAGGCATTATACCTCTGGCTCAGTGGACTCAGAGGTGGGCTGGCGATAATCACCGTGTTAATTGGCACTGTCCTAGCTGCCTGCGTCGGCATAATTGGTGCCTCGGTCTCCATGTTGGCCGTTCTCGCCCTCCCGTCCATGCTGAAACGGGGTTACAGCAAAAGCCTGGCCAGCGGTGCCGTCTGTGCCGGTGGCTCGCTGGGCATTTTGATTCCTCCCAGCATTATGCTGGTTATTTACGGGCCGATGGCTAATATCTCGGTGGGGAAGCTGTTCATGGGTGCCTTTATCCCGGGTTTTGTCCTTTCCGGTTTATACATAACCTACATCGCCATTCGCTGCTTCTTTCAACCCCATATGGCCCCGGCAGTGCCGATTGAAGAACGGACCGTACCCTTTGCCAAGAAAACGGCGCTGCTGGCTACCTCGCTGTTTCCACCAGCAATTCTGGTATTATCTGTGCTGGGCAGCATTTTCTTTGGCATAGCTCCCCCCAGTGAAGCCGCTGCGGTAGGTGCCTTCGTTGCCACTCTCCTGACCATCGCTTACCGCCGCTTTAGCTTTAAGGTACTCAAGGAGACAGCAACGCAGACGCTCATGGTCACCAGCATGATACTGCTCATCGGGGGATTGTCCTTCGTTTTCGTCGGTGTGTTTATCCCGGCCGGCGGTGCCAAGGTGGTAAAAGAATTAATTCTGGCGGCTCCGGGGGGACGCTGGGGTGCCCTTGCCGTGGTCATGTTCATTATGTTCCTGCTGGGCTTTTTCATCGACTGGATAGGCATCATATTTATCATGATTCCCATACTATCACCCATCGCTCCTGAGCTCGGGTTCGACCCGGTATGGTTTGCCCTGATGATTTGCGTCAATCTTCAGATGTCGTTTATGACTCCGCCCTTCGCCCCGGCCATATTCTACCTCCGAGGTGCAGCGCCAAAGGAACTGGGTGTGACCATGGGGGATATCATCCGGGGGGTATTTCCCTTTGTTGGGCTTATAATAATCGGACTCGGGCTGTGCGTCGCCTTTCCCCAGTTAATCCTCTGGCTGCCAGCGCAGATGATAAAGTAGCCAAAGTCTACGCGGCATCATTTTTTGATTTCCCCACGAAGCACAGTGTAGTATCATCTCACGCTGCAGCGTTAGAACCCGTTTGACAAAGAGACTCCTTTCATCCTATTATATATAACGTTAGTTTAGGTTTAGGTTATTGCAGCTTTTTCAAGTCACCTCAGTCTACCTCAGTGTTGGATGACCGGAACTCTAACTAAAAGTATTAAGAGAGGAGGTCATCCAATGATATTTCAGGACAAATCTCTCCAGTGTTCCGATTGTGGCGCTACGTTCATCTTCAGCGCTGAGGACCAGGAGTTCCATTATTGAAAGTATCAATACGTGAAGGAGAATCACAGGAATCATTATTACGCCGCTTCCAGAGAATGGTGCAGATGAGCGGCGTCCTGCGGGAAGCGAAGGCGCATAGTCATTTTGTTTCCAGGCGAGACGCTGCCCGCGCTAAAGCTAAGAAAAGCGCCCGAAGAGGGCTGCGCCAAGGAAGATAGGCGGCAGAACAGATAATCCCGGATAAAGGAGGGACAGGCTATGAAAATATATGTAGGCAATTTATCCTTTGATGTGACCGAAGAGGAGCTGCAGGAGGAATTCTCCGCTTTTGGCAAAGTGGAGTCTGTAGCCATACCAACCGACAGGTATAGCGGCCGACCGAGAGGATTCGCGTTTGTGGAGATGCCTTCCGTATCGGAGGGACAGGCCGCAATTGCCGGCCTCAACGGAAAGACACTGAAAGAGCGGACGCTTAATGTCAGTGCGGCTCGCCCCCGCCCAGAAGGTAGAGGCGGCGGTTCGTACGGCGGCAGAAGAGGTGGTGGATTCGGAGGAGGGCGAAGAAGGTACTAGCCAAAGCACATCACGCCAAGGGAGGTATGACAATGGTAGGTGTCACCAAAGCCGGTTTGAGTGAGCTTAAAAAGATTCTTGATGAGCACACCGATAATGACCAGGCAGGGTTGCGCTTGACTGCGGACCAATCCGGTACGCTTGGCCTGATAATTGATGTGGAGACTGCTGAGGACCATGTCTTAGAGCACGAAGGCTCCAAGTTATTGATCATCGAGCAAAATTTAGCTACCAGCCTCGAAGGAATAACCATAGACGTGGATGAAACCCCCGATGGCCGAAGGTTGGTGATGACAAAGAAGCCCTCAGACCAGAATCGGGATTAATGAACCCATCCCTTCCAATCCTGCCGATTCCAGCCACCCCAGAGCAAGCCTAGCCTTTCTCGTTTTGGGTCCTGGTAAAGGTTAATTGCCATTCCTTTACCCCTTCTCCTTTAGATATAATACTGAGAATTAGGCATCTAGCCCAACGGCTGACGCCGTTCCGTTTGAGAAACGTCAACAGTTGGGCTATCATTTTATGGGGAGACTTTCATAGACGAGGAGTATCGAAATGAAAGCAGCACGGGCAACGGAATTTTCCGAAAGCGATATTCTGTTCCTGCTCGAGACAGTTGACCCCGCACTCTTGAGCAAAGCTAATACGATAAAAGATGACCCCTGCATTATTGAAGGGATGATGGAGCACGAAGCACGAAGGCTGTTTCAACGGATAATGCTTATGAGCGAGGAGACAATAACAGCCACAATTACACCGAGGTTTTTATTCGAGATATTGCTGAGAACCGCCCGCAGGGAATTGGAAAGTCAAACCTACACCGTAGAGCGAACCGCAAATCAAAAGATACCCGTTTTTGATACTCCCGAAGTGGTTCGTTTCCTGAGCAACACCGTGGTCTTAAAATACTTGGCAGAGATGCTCACCTCTTTTACTCGAATTGAGAGCTTTACCTTGCCGATAAGGGTAAGGAAGGGCATCTGGCGCAAGATCAGGTTCAATGACATGGATATAGACAGCCTAGCCAGGTTTTGTCAGACTGTTGATGAAGAACGCAGATTTGGCTTCTACAAGAGGATAGCCGATTTGTGCCTCTTTATCCTCGGTATGTTCCCCGAATATGTTACTATGGATTTCCGTTACCATTATAGTGGTGAAGCAAAGCCGAAGCCGTTTGGCCGGCTGATACGGTCTGCCGAGGACTATGAGGAAGAAGGGCGGAGATTCTACAGGCTAGCCAGCGAACACAGAGATGCGACTGTCTTGGCTCTGGACGAGGTTCTCTACCAACTTCATGAAAAGTTTTACCTGGCCAAGAAACCCCTGAACTTCATTTCCGAGCACTTTCTCCAGTTTAGAAAGGGAAAATGGTTTCCCCCAATATCCCATCAAGCCTTCTACCATGTTTTACGGGGCTGAGTATTTCTGCCGTAGCTTCGGTTTTTCGATTTTGCCGGTGGGATTTCTAGGGACTTTATCAAAGATAATGCGTCTGGGTCTTTTATATCGGGGTAGATACCGTTCACAGTATTGATATATTTCTTCCTCTGTCAGATACTTGCCGGCCTTCGGTTCAATGACCGCCGCTACTATTTCCCCGAGCCTTTCATCAGGGACTCCGATCACAGCCACATCGAATATCATGGGATGGTTCTGCAAGATTTCTTCTATTTCTACCGGGTAAATATTTTCTCCACCAGCAATGATAATATCTTTTTTTCTATCAGTGACGTAGATAAAGCCTTCGTCATCCATTCTGGCTATATCACCCGTATAAAGCCAGCCGTCCCTGATAGTTTTCGCGGTTAATTCCGGGTTTTTATAATAGCACTTCATAATCCCGTTACCTTTGATTATTAGTTCCCCTATTCCTCCCTTAGCTACGTCTTTCCCGCTATCGTCTACGATCCGCGCTTCCCAATTAAATCCGGGTTTTCCGGTTGCTCCCAGCTTCCTTTCATTGCCTATCCCCAGATGAACTGGCCCTGGACCAGTAGCCTCGCTAAGGCCGTAGGTCTCATCGTATTGCATATTCGGGAAGTACTTTTTCCAGCGTCTGACCAAGCTGGTGGGTACAGGCTGAGCCCCGATGTGCATCAAGCGCCAGCAGCTAAAGTCATAGTCGCCTATATTCAGTTCTCCCCGGTCCAGAGCTTCGAGGATATCATGTGCCCACGGTACCAGCAACCATACTATGGTCCCTCTTTCTCTGTTGACTGCATCGAAGATGTACTCGGGTTTTATCTCGGTCAATATAGTGGCACGGCTGCCAACTATAAGGTTGCCAAACCAGTGCATCTTGGCCCCACAGTGGTATAGTGGAGGAAGCAGGAGGAAATTGTCCTCACGTTCCTGAAAGTGGTGGCGGTTTTCCGTAATAGCAGCGCTCTCCATGTTCTTGTGCGCTAGAAGTATAGGCTTTGGCTCTCCTGTGGTGCCTGAGGTGAAATATAGCCCGCATATATCTTCATCGTTCAGCAAGATATCCACCGGCTGGGAAGAGGCACCTGCGATAATATTTTCCAGATGAACCGTGGCCGGTGGCGTGCCCTGGCCTGCAAAAACGAACGACCCGATGGTTGGCAGCTGGGAGCGTATGGGTTCTATCCGGTCAATGAACTCCTCTCCGAAAATCATCACCTTGGCTTCCGCGACATCGGTGCAGTATTTGATGTCTTGACTGGTAAACCTGAAATTCAGGGGGACCGCCCATGCCCCGGTTCTGATGATACCGAAATACACTTCCAGCCAGTTTATGGAGTTCATCATTAGGTGAATAACTTTGTCATCTTTTTTAACACCCATATCCATTAAAGCGTTGGCAATTCGGTTTGCCCTTTCATTGAATTCCCGCCAGGTGATTTCTTTTCTGACTCCGGTGCTTGGCTTGAGTTCAATCAAGGCAACATCGTTGGGGTACATGCGGGCGTTTCTGGCCAGCATCTCGGCAATTGTCATCTATCGTTTTCCTCTTGAATATACTGGAATAACTCTAAATAGTATGAGCGATGTATGAACCATCAGCGATTGCCTCTGCTATCAGGTTGGGCTCCCGGCAGTCGCCAATGCTATATATTTCAGGAGCTTCTCCTTCCAAGTTCCGGAGAAGTTCCGTGTTTGATTGCAGAGGAAGGGTAAGCGCCACGGTATCCGCATTAATGGCCTGCCTCTTTCCTTCCGCAGTTTTGATAATCAGCCCTGCATCGGTTACATTTTCAAACGTAACCCCGGTCATTATCGTTACGTCTTTATCAGCAAGCCACCGGAAAAACTGAAACTTGTCGTCGCCGGTCATTCCATCGCCCGCTATCTCGCCGCTATGTACGATAGTGACCTTTCTGCCCCGTTTAATCAAAAATTCAGCCAACTCGCAGCCATGAATTGTACCGCCGAGAACAACCACCCGTTTTCCGATAGGCATCCATAGTTTTGTCAGCCCTGCCAGTAACTTGGGGCCTAAAAATCGGAAATAAAGCTTGAGTTGGCGGTGCAGAGTTGAACTGCTTACCACGTTGCGTCGATTAATTCCGTCTATGTTGGCAATGGCAGGTATACCCCCTGTTGCTAGGATAACTACGTCTGGCTTGAATTCTTTGACTAATAACGGCGTAACCTCTGTTCCTAACTTGACAGTTACGCCTGCCTTTTTCATTTGATTTGCGAGGTAGCGAACCAGAGCGAGAAGGTCGTCAATTTCAACATCCTTCAACAGAGCTGCCAGCGGTATCAGTCCACCTATTTTTGGCTCTTTATCGTAAAGCGTTACTTCATGTCCTCTCAGTGCTGCCACCCTTGCCGCCTCCATGCCAGCCGGGCCACCACCCACCACCATCACCTTTTTTGCCCTTTTCACAGGCTTAAGGGCAAATTCCGTTTCTCTTCCCAGGTTAGCATTTACCCGGCATCGAACGGGAGTATTGTGCAGACGCACATCCATGCAATAAAGACAGCCGGTACACGGGTTGATATCTTCCAGTCTTCCGACCGCAACCTTGTTGGGTAGCTCCGGGTCTGCCAGCAGGCGCCTGGTCATGCCCACAAAATCTATATTGCCTTGCCGCAGAAACTTCTCCCCGAGGTCAGGGTCAAGTCGGCAGGCGGCAAAAACCGGCACTGATACCACTTTCTTGACCGCCGCGGCCAGTGGAATGGTGGCACCTGCTCCCTTACGGCTCCAGTCCAAGTCTTTGGGAAGGGACTCAGGAGGTTCAGGGTAAAAGAGCCTGTCTGGATGCAATAACCCCCCACGATGACCGTAACCATGGGCTCTTACCTGGATGGCATCAGCCCCGGCGTCCTGTAGAAGCTTGGCGAACTGCACACCTTCTTCAATGGTGGTAGCTTTCTCATCTCCATATTCCGCGATATTCACAAGGGCAGTGACAGGGAAGTCCTGTCCAAGACGCTTTTTAATTTCACGTACGATTTGGGTCATAAAACGGGCCCTGTTTTCTATGCTGGCGCAGCCGTATTCATCATCGCGCTTATTGAAGATGCGTGAGAAAAAGGAATTAATCAGATGACACGTTGCCCCGTTTATCTCCACGCCATCAAACCCTGCTTTATGGGCGCGTTCCGCTGCCCTGACAAACATTTCAACAAGCTCTGCAACCTCGCTGAGAGAAACTCCTCTGGGTATGGCAAAGCCTGGTCCGGGCAGCTCGCTTTCGGTCAATGTGGAAGCAGCTTTCGTATCACGTTTCGGCAATAGGCCGGTTGGATTCCAAGGGCCGGCGTGAAAAAGCTGAAGAAATATGGGGCAACCGTGCCGGTGAACGACCTGGGTCAATTGGCTGTAGCTCGGGATATACTTGTCATCGTCAAGGTGAAACTGAACCGGTGGATGATGGACGCCGAGGGGATACTCAACTCCGCAAGATTCTACGATGAGCAAGCCAACACCACCTTTAGCCATGGTCTCATAGTACGCCCTGGCCTGCTCGCCCACATAGCCGGTAGGCTCGATGAAAGATGTCCCCTGAGCGGTCTTTATTATCCGGTTACGTGTCCTCACCTTCCCAATGTAAGCAAGTTCGAGTAGTTTTTCAAATCTCGTATCGATACTCATGGCTACACCTGTTGTCCTTATTATGTTCTGCCTATGCCCAGGTTTTCCTCCACAGAACGCATGGCGGGTCTCAAAGTCTTGACTGAATCTTCCAGACCTTGATACTCATCCGGATACAGCGTCCACTCCAAAATCTGCTGAACGCCACCACGTCCCAGAATAGCCGGAACAGTCATACTCAACCCGCGGTATCCGTATTCGCCATCCAGCACTGCCGAACAAGGAATCATTTCTCCGGTATTCAGGCCAATAGCCCTGCACATGTCTGCCAATCCTACTGCCGAAGTCCAGCCTGAAGTGCGTCCTGACTTAAGTTCCTCGTAGCTCCTCAGGATACTAGGCACCTGCTGTCTCACTTTCTGCTTTAACTCATCGCTCGCTGAAACCGGTTTACCATCAACCCGAAGGGTGCTAAAAAGCAACACCTGGCTGCTGCCATGTTCCCCGATGGCAGTGCCACTCACCCGACTGGTCTTAATACCGAGGGCGCTGGCAGCCATCATCCGGAAGCGGAAGCTATCGTTGGTGGAATAACCGATGAACTTGCTCCGGTCCCGTTTAGGGTTGAGGAGATACATAGCATAGTTTAGAGGGTCCACCGGGTTGGTGGCAGTAATCACCACCGCCTCAGGGCAGAGTTGCCCTATCTTATCCCCGATATCACGAATAAGAGCCAAGTTATTGGGAAGCAATTCCATGCGGGAAGAGAGTACTCCTTCGTGTCTACTGGCGGCTATGATGATTATATTTGAGCCAAGTATGTCCTCATAACTACCAGCCCGTACCAGTATGTCCTGTGCGGCCACGGCCGTGCTGAGGTCCATGGTATGCTGTTTCAATACATTTTGCCGGTGACCACCGATCATCACTATCTCATCGGCCAGGCCATGGATTGCAATATTAAAAGCAGCACAGGAGCCTACACAGCCGGCAGCGCCAATAATGGTAATTTTCATCAAACGTTCTGCTAATAAGTTTGCTTTAATTTATGTCTCGGTCGAGTTCCTTTGAGCCAGACATACTCGAAGATTTTTTACTAGCAAGAAGGCCAGCTATAAGGGACCGGCTACGGAAAGAATTCATTTCATAGATTGTATCATTTTAACATGAATCATAGTGGCAGAGTAAATAGCTTCCGGCGTCTCGGTGAAGTCGCTGTGACCCGCTCTCTTTATTATCGTTGCTATTAGCTAACCACCAGTGACGTTCGTCACAGACAAGGTATCTGCTATCGCTTATCATTAAAGCTAGGAAAGAAGGCTCAGAAAGAGTGACGGTGGAGGTGGTACAAATGAAACATCGTATATATTGTCCCAAATGCAATTGGATATTAAGTGTTGAAAAAGACCAGTACGGTTGGTTTGTTGAATGCATTAACTGCGGATTCACCCGAGACATCAAGCTCTTTCAGGTTAATAAGAAAATAAATAGCGTTACAAATAAATCACAGTCAGATTGACCTGCCAAAAGCAGCATGACTGAATTTCAAATAATCATTAGCAATTATGAAACCTTTTGCGTTGATCACCCTTGCAGCTTTATTGATCATGCTAATGACTGGTCCGTTAGCATGCGCAGTGACCGATGAAAAGGCCGTTCAGCAAACTGTAACAGGTTTCTTCACGGCGTACGAGAAAAAGGAATATAGTCGCTGCCTGGAATTCCTTTCGGAAAGGTTGAAGGCGAGTCTGGGTGAGGAGGAAATAATCAACAGGTTGCGCACAGCACAGTTCTTAGGTGATTTCACGAGGCTAAAAAGTATGGGAGAGCTCAAAACAGGAAGCACAACCGCGACGGCATGGGTGGATTTAGAAGGCTTTAGCGATATCGTGAAAACTGTCCAGGTGTCTTTGGTAAAAGAAGACGGCAACTGGAAAATAAGTAGTTATTGAGGGGCAACCGATGAGATGGAGATGGTGCAGCTCACCTTTAGCTCACTTGTCCTCTATTTTTTGCCATCGCCAATCCTGACCGATTCAGGCAGCCTTCTTAAGAAATACATAGATACTGGACCCACTAGAGCTCCCAGTCCCAGCAGTCCAAAAGACCACCCCCACACCAGAGACTGCCCCTCAACACCAGGGGCTGATATATCCAGAACCAAACCAAACAGGGCTGGAGATAGAATGGTAATGCCGAAGCCGAGGAAGGATTGAACTCCCAAGGCAGAGCCGAGGTACTCTGGCTCTACCAGTTCCGAAAGGCCCGCCTTAAACACTGCCGACTCCATAACGACGAAGAAGCCGTAGACCAAGATAATACCGAGGAACCAGTAAAGGGGTATTGCTATCAGCCAGCCGACGCTAAAAGAACAAGCGGCGCTAACCAGTATGACCATGATTATGGTTCTGGTGCGCCCTATTTTGTCGGAAATGAATCCGCCAAGAGCTGGCGAAACTATTCCCATAAGTACGGCGGTAGCGGCAATGGTATTTCCGTACACCAGTGCGGAGTCATCACTGAACCCGTGGCCGAGAGCCACTGCCACTACAAACGGTCCGACCCAACCATAGAAACCATAAAGCTCCCACATATGGCTCATGTAGCCTAAATTAAGCAGACCCAGGGGTTTTCCCATCAGTATTGCTTTCTTTAGCGGGGTACGGCTAACAGAAAGTGGTGCTCCTGAATTCCCGGCTACGACTTTCAGCTCAGCTCTTTCTTTGACAAAGAAGAATACCAGTGCCGCACCAAGTAAACCCCAGACAGACGTTAGTATAATTGCCCACTGCCAGCTATATGCTGAGGCTATGGGTGCAGCTATATACAGGGCACCGGCATAAGAGCCGATCAGCGCAGAAGTGTAAATTCCCAGCGCCTTTCCCCTCTCCTTGGGAGGAAACCATTGAGAGAGAAGCTTCATACCGGGTACATATAAGCCACCTTGGCCGAGTCCAGCCAGTACCCTCAAGACTGTCGCTGAGAAAAAACCTTTGGCAAAGATGGCGAAAGATAACCCGGCTAGGCTGGTCTCAATGGCACTGATTACGAATACCTTGCGGCCACCTATTCTGTCTGAGAGGAAACCGAGGGTAACAACGGCGATGACATAGCCTGCTTGAAAAGCTGATAGGATTATTCCCGCCTGCGCCCCGCTCAAAGACCAGTCTTTTTGGAGAAGGGGCAAAACCGCCGAATAGTTATACCATGTTAGCCCGGCTGTCAATTGGCCCAAACATAAGAAAACCAGGATAGCATATCTAGATGACATTTAACCACTAATCTGTCATAAAGTGAGCAAGACCTTGGAAGAGGTAGCAGCCGCTCCTATTAAGCCTGCCGGCGGACCGCTTAAATACAAAAATATCACGTCTTGCCACCTTATTGTATTAACATGAGCGAATTATACCATATCCAGAAATGTTCACTTTGGTTCATGGTTCAAGCAATGGATGGGGGTGCTTTACAAGCGATGAAAGGGATTCAAATATAGAACTTATGGCTGTTTGCCTCTTTTTTCTTGCCCACATTCGGCATATCAAGCAGTATCTTTGATTGACTTTTGCCCTTAATAGTTTATTATGAAATTGACGCCCAAATACAGAAACGGGTTATAATGAAATTATGCTAGAAGGTAGATGCCCCAAGTGTGGTTACAGGTGTTACGGATGGGTATTACGATTCCCTCGCAATCAGTCATGCCCAAAATGTGGTGCTGCACTTGAAATTTACGAGGAAGGCAAACGTGTCTCGCAAGGGTACTCACCTTTTACCGCCGATAAATATGTCATCGATCTTCCCGCCGGTTCTAAGCCCGCCCGAGATAAAGCAAGGAAAGGTAAAGAGCAAGAACGGAAATGGCATTCTTAATTCCGTTCGGCAATGATAATTGAACGGTTTATTATTAAATAGTAATGTGACTTGGATTCTAGCACCATATTAAATGGGGAAATCGGTACCAAGGTTCGACTACCGCCGATGTTGAGGCGCTCACCGCGGGCAAATAGACAGGCTGGCAGCAGTCTCATAATCCGATGCGGTCTGCTACTTCCCGCATACCGGAAATGACGTCGTCAACTAAATCCCTTATCTCCACTCCCAGCATCTCCGCACCTTTTGCGATTACTGACCTATTTACACCCGCAGCAAATGACTTATCCTTCCATTTTTTCATTACGGATTTGGCCTCTAGGTCTTTTACACTTCTTGATGGTCGAATTATTGCCACTGCAGCGATAAGCCCCGTTAGCTCTTCAACGGCATATAGGACCTTTTCCAGATAAGTTTGGGGCTCTATGTCATTGCATATACCCCATCCGTGTGAAGCCACGGCCCGCACATACTCTTCCGGCCAGCTTTTCTCCCGTAATATTTTTTGCGCCTTTTCACAGTGCTGTTCTGGAAACATCTCATAATCTATATCATGCACCAGCCCTATAATCGCCCATTTCTCTTCATCCTCGCCTGTCTTACGTGCTATGTGGCGCATCACACCCTCGACTGCATAAGAATGCTTCAGCAGGCTATCGCTCTTGACGTATTCCTTAAGAATAGATAGCGCTTCATCGTATGTAGGTACATGTCCTGACACTTCACCGCTCCTTTATCTGGATTATTCTCATATCAGAAAATTGTCGTAAAATATTGTAACACCTTTGCTACAGAATCCCAAGAAATTTAACAGATTGAGCCCGCTATCTAATTATCAGCGGTTTAGATTTTTGCTCATCCTGCCATAAGCTGATATAATGATTTGGATTTGTGTGTGGGCCTTTGTGATTATCGGGCTCGATATTACTGATAAGGCTGAGGTCTGCCGGTTCGAGACCACAATAGCCCACTATTTTTATGTGCTGCAACTGCTGATGAATTTCAATAGAGCGCATCTACGATGGTATCGGCGGTTTGAATTGGAGCAATAGCCCAACGCTATCATATGAATAAGCCCTTGATGAGAAAGATACTGCATATTATCGATTCAGTTAATGAACGGATAGGGTCAATATCAAGCTGGCTCTTGCTGGCCTTAATCGCCGTTATCCTGTACGAGGTTATCTCCAGGTACATATTCAACAGGCCAACCACCTGGGTCTTTAATTCCTTTCGTATGATAGACGGTGCCCTTATCGTGCTGGGCTGGGCCTACGCACAACGCCATAATTCGCACATCAGGGTGGATATCATTTACACTCGCTTATCGCTCCGCAAAAAGGCTTTGATTGACGTCATTGGTACCGGCATATTCTTTATACCATTGTTCGGAGCCTTTATAAGATTATCCGCGTCATCGGTGTGGAGTGCTTACGTGCTCTATATGGCACGTCATCAGGGCAGCATTCCAACGGCTCTGATGTACCAAACAATAATCCTAATCGGATTAAGTCTCTTCTTTCTTCAATTCGTCGCTCAATTTACTCGCGACTTCCATATCCTCCTCAAAGGCAGGCTGCCGTGATTGAAATAAGTCCCGAGATTCTGGCAGTGGGATTTCTGCTGGCGATATTTTTCGGGGTTCTCACGGGCTATCATGTCGCCCTGGTGCTTATCGGCGTTGGAACTGTATTCGGTCTTTTCGCTATGGGTCCAAAGGTTTTCTATTTATTGTACTTTCGTGCCAGTTCCATGATACTGAATTACAATATGGTAGCCATACCCCTCTTTACGTTCATGGGCGTCATGCTTTCTCGGTCGGATATAGCCGACCGACTTTACCATGCTCTACACCTGTTGCTCGGGCGCCTGAGAGGAGGATTGGCACTAAGCACCGTCATATTAGGCACCATTATTGCTGCCGGTTTAGGGGTGGTTCAGGCCTCGGTAAGCATGTTGACTGTCGTCTCTCTTGGCTCGATGGTAAGAAGAGGTTATAGCAAAGAGTTGGCCTGTGGCGCAATCTGTGCAGGGGGCACCCTAGGTATTCTTATCCCCCCCAGTATAATGCTGGTGGTCCTGGGCATGACGGCCGCTGTGTCTATCGGCAGGCTGTTTTTTGGCGCTTTTATCCCCGGCTTTGTGCTCTCCGGTCTGTATCTAGGTTACATCGCTGTCCGCTCCTGGATTCAGCCACAAATAGCGCCCGTGGCTCCTGTGGAAGAAAGACAGGTCCCCTTCACCAGGAAAATGACCCTGCTTTTTGTCTCGATAATACCACCTCTGGCTATCATGCTATCAGTTCTGGGAACGATATTTTTCGGTGTGGCCACCGTCTACGAAGCAGCCGGGGTCGGGGCAGCAGCCTCGATTCTTATTACTGTTGTCTACCGCAAATTCAGCTGGAATTTGCTAAAATACGCCATGCGCGAGACGTTAAGGGTGACCGGCTTTGTTATGCTTATCACCGCCTGTGCCAACGCAACAGTAGGTGTATTTGTCTACTTTGGCGGTAGTGAAGCGATCGAGAGCCTAGTGCTGGCATTACCTTTTGGCTCATGGGGTGCCTTTGCCGCCATAATGCTGGTCACTTTCATTTTGGGCATGTTTATGGACTGGATATCAATTATTCTCATCGTTATCTCGATACTGATACCCATCGCACCGCAACTGGGGTTCAATCCAACGTGGTTTGCCCTGATGATATGCGTGAACCTGCAGATGTCATTTATGACCCCTCCCCTTGCCCAATCCATATTCGTCTGCCAGGGCAGTGCCGATCCAGAATTGGGGGTTACTAACGTTGATATAATCAAAGGGGTAATTCCATTTATCCTCCTGGTAATGGTGGGGCTTGGTTTGTTCATCGCTTTTCCCGACTTAATATTGTGGCTGCCCGGTAAGATGATAGGATAACCCCCCTGCTTCTTTAATATTTAATACAAATGTAACCAATCTGTAATCTTTTTTTCACAGCCAATTACTATCTTTAACATTTTCTTAACCTTTAACTGTTATATTGCTAATTAAAGGCTGCCCCAGGTCATATGGGGGAAAATACTTTCGGTAATAGTAAGATGTTCAATTGGCTGATTGACCTGCTGATATGTCTTATTCGTGGTCACCGCTTCGAAGGGTGGGGCAACTATTACTACTGTCAGCGTTGCGGTCATCTGGAAGTGAAGCATGAACTTCTGGCAATGGACAGCGGGGTGAAGAAAAAATGATTTATAATCAGCATGTCCAGCTTGAATCATATGGGCAGCCGACAATGGTAAAAGAGCATAGAAAGAATGATAAGCTCAAACTAATACCATGCCCTAATTGCGGTAGGAAAAAATTATACAAGGACGGGCATTATGTTGAATGCCAGCATTGTGGTTACTGGCAAATTCTACCGCCAGGGCAAGACTTTTAATATCCGCTGAATTACCATATACCTATCACCTTATTCAATAGTTATTTATCTTCACCTTACTCAGTCGTTCCTTTTTCGCCTTTTATGTCCACACTTTGAGACCGATAGCACAAAAGGGGATAACCGCGTTATATTAGGCCCACCGTATCTGCTTGCTCAATTATGGAGATATTGATAAAATTTATTTTTAACAGGTCTTATCTCTTGGTGCAATGAGCGAAGAATTGAATCCTATCCTTATCCGGGCTGTTGTCGTCGTTACGTTTGCCCTGATATTCTACTCCGTTGGAGTGATAACGGAACAAAGGAAATCAGCCGTATCAAAATGGGTGGCACTGTTCGTGACGGCTGGAGTATTATTGGACATCGCATCCACTACTTTAATGATAGTGGGATCAACGAATATCCCTATCACGGTTCATGGAGTCATAGGTTACACGGCACTTCTAGCTATGCTGGTCGATGCCATTCTTATCTGGAGACACTGGCTTATGAGGGGCAGCATCAAGGTGCCCAGAGGTCTGCATATTTACACAAGAATCGCTTACAGCTGGTGGGTTATTGTTTATATTGCCGGTGCAATTATTTCCAGTCAACTGAGTTGACCGGGTGTCGGCCTCCAATCCATACTCCCGATTTTAAATGATATCACGCCTCCCCGACATATTCCTCTGTAGACGTGGACGGAGCCCGCGTGATTTCTGAGGTCAAGTCACATTACTAATAGTATATTGACAATCAGCGTTAAGGGTCATAACATTACTACACCGGCTGCTTTAAAAATATAGCGACTCAGGAGGGCAGATAGAATGAGGAAAATTATTCTGCTATCAATGTTGCTGGCTATTGTGCTCTTTGCTATACCTTCTTGTACTTCAGGAGTGACGCAGCAAGAGTATGACAGAGTAAGCAATGAACTGCGCGCAGCCCAGAACCAGCTCGCTTCGCTTCAGGGCAAATTGGCTGAAGCTGAGTCACTGCAGGAGGTATTGACCAAACAAAGCGATGCCACCAAGAGCGAACTTTCGACAGTGCAAGCCAAGTATGCAGAGTTAAGCACCAAACATGAAGAGTTGAGTGAACAGTTCGATGCTACGCAGAGCGAATTTGAAGCCATGCAGGATAACTATGAAGAACTGAGCGCCGAATATGATGAGTTGGATGAACAATTTGAAGAATTGAGTGAACAGTATGACACCATTATAGAGGGAAGGGTGGAAATTGACGAGGAAGATGTAGAGCAGGCATTGTTCAACTTAATAAACCAGGAAAGGGTAAATGAGGGGCTGGATGAACTTGAGCCGGGTGAGAATCTTTACAAGTGGGCATTGACCAATAGCAAGACCATGGCCACCAACAAGCGTGAAGAATACTCTGACTACGGATCATGGCAGGCGTTTTACTGGACTGCTGGACACAGCACTCCGGAAAGAATGGCTGACGCCACATTGACAGTCTGGAAAGGCAAGCAGGAATATGAACGTTTCTTCCTCAACGTAACCGCCAAGTATGGTGCCGTAGGGATTTATAAGTCGGGAGATATTTTCTACATTACCTATATTGCCGATTATTTCCATTAATAGGTGTTGAGGACTGAAGCGGGTTCTCCGCTAACAAATGACTCAGAGGCCAATGGTGCCACAATTCTTTGGTCGGCAGATCGACGTTACCACCAGCGGCGAGGTCAAAGTTCCCGTCTCATTTCGTCTCGATAATCGCGAGTACATCATTGCCGATATTCTGGAAACCTGGCAGGATTACGGCTTCGGCAAGAGCCCGATGCATCGCAAAAGGTGGTGGCAGCGCCACCATCGCAACTACTACAGGGTAAGGACAACAGAAGGTGAGCTTTTCGAAATCTATTACGACCGTGGTACGAAACTAGAACACGCCAAAAGCAAGAAATGGTTCCTTTACCGACAGCCCTAGATTAAGCTTTATTTCACTTTCCATAGGCGCAGCACATTCTCCGATAGAAAACCCTGTATCTCTTGCGGGGTAAGCAGTGCGAAGCCCTGTGCTTCCAAATCATGATTCAAACCTGTTTTGATGTACGCAATCTCCCGTTGCAGCAAAGCCGCGTATTCATCGACGTTTTCCCCAACATAGTCCGAACCATAGAACACCCTATCGAGAACGCCATATTCCCTGGCCATAGCCAGGTTTCTGGCCAGTAACTGGCGTCTTCCCCGGCCAAAGTACGGCTCGATGAACATGGCGAAATCGGCATAAACATTCGGAGAACGCGCCATTATGCAGAGAAGTTCTTCCGTCCACGGGTAACCCATATGTTCAACATCGAACCTCAGCTCCGGGAAATCAATCGTCAAATCATCCAGAAAAGTGACCTGGCAGTACTTCAACGGGCAATTCCTTGGGGGTCCGAACTGGTGTGAATGATGGAAATAGACCGGAATATCCAGCTCGATGGCCTTCTGGTAAAAAGGGTATATTCGTTTGTCATTGGCATAATAGTAACCATAACCGGGCGTCAATAATAAACCCTTTATGCCCCGATTAATCACCAAGTCTTCCAGCTCTTCCAGCTGTGCTGCATTCAAGCGGTCCTGAGCGTCCAGTGGTTCAGCGGCGGCAAAGGGCACGATTCTTGATGGGGCTGCTTCATACAGCGCCACGGAAAGTGCGTTTGACCCGAGCCACATGCCTCTGATACGTTCCATCGATTGAGACATAGTCTGGAGCTGAGATATCCCCATTTCGTCAAGCCGCTGCAACAGCGAATTTATGTCGAAACCCTCGATGTCTTTGACGCTCTTTTTCAAATTATCGATGGTGGCATGTTTCTGGTACAGATGGGAATGGCCGTCAATTATACCCATTTTTACCCTCCCGACTTGAATGTTTGAACTGCGGTATATTAGTATTCTTACACATAAACTATATAGGGGGAACTTGTCAACATGAAAGTTATTGACCTCACGCTAACTATTCGTGACCAGTGGCGATGGCCAGTTAAGCTGAAAACATTCGCTACGCACGAGAAAAATTATTTCCTAGAAAGGTACATGTGTTTCCGTCCCCACAGCTTTACTCACGTTGACGCACCACTTCACTTTCTGCCCGATGGTGCACCCATCGATGAGGTGCCCCTGGAAAAGTTTTATGGCGAAGCGGCTATCATCAACCTCTCTCACCTGGGTGAAAACACCGGCGTAAGCGCAGCGGAATTGGAAAAACACGGCCAGCACGTTAGAGAGGGTGATATTGCCCTGATACGCACCGACTGGCCGCTCAAATATGATTATATGACCAAGGATTTCTGGGGCAAAGCACCGTACATGGAACGCGACGCCTGTGAATGGCTGGTTGAGCGCAAGGTCAAGGCATGGGGAGGTGATTTTCCCTGTGATTACCTCCTGAGATACGAGGTGACTGACCCGGGGCGTGTCGCCCAACTGCCGAGGGAAGACCATACTACCCATTACGTCTTCTTTCAGGCAGGGATTATACAGTTTGAATATATCGTCAATCAGCACCTTCTGACCAAAAACCGGGTCAATTTCATGGCTTTACCCCTTCCTATTGAGGGCTTAGACGGTTCGCCGGTAAGGGCTATTGCGTTTGAGGAATAGCTATCCATACTGAAAACCAGCCAGGGAAAGGAATATCGCTGATTTCGCCTGCCTTGTTTACATCTATAGACAGGGCTCTTAGCGCTCGTTATTCACTTCTTTCCTTTAAGCTTTTTCAACTGCTGGTGTTCCGGGCGATTACGGTAGAAATCATCCAGCAGATAGCAGCCGGAAATCAAACCATTACGGGGGGCGGTTATGCAGTCTCCACAGGTGCGGCACAGCAACCGATGTTTCAGTGCCCTGCCAGCAAGCGTATCGGCAATAATTTCAGGGTAGCACAGTGACATCCGCCCGATTCCTACGATGTCCGCCATCCCGCTGCGTACCACAGATTGCGCCACATTGGGCAGCCACTGCTGCAGGTAGGAATAGCCGCTGCCAACATAAATTAATTCTGGGCGCTGGCGCTTCAATTCGGCAGTCACTGAAATCAGGCGGGCTACCCCTGTAAGCGGGTCTTCCGGTGGCCGATATCCCTCCAAAGACGGTAAGAAGGAAGGTCGCAGGATATGAGCATTATACCCGGCACCGGCGGAGATGCACACCAGTTTGATATCCAGCTTGAGAAGCAAGTCCAGAAAAGCCAGCGGCTCGGCAAGATTTACGCCCGTGCCGGTACCATCGCCGCCAAAGGCGTAGGGATACCTTTCGCCACCGAATTCAGCGGGTTCCCCACGCCCCTCCGCACCAGATTGAAAAGGCAAGAAGTCATAGGCACTGAGCCGAACTGCAATATCCAATCCCGGCACCTCACTTCGAATGCCGGCCACGGTCTCTCTCAGAAATCGGGTCCGGTTTTCAAAGCTGCCGCCGTAACGCCCGGGACGATCCACAGCGCTTAAAAATTCGTGGCCGAGATAGCCGTGGCAATGTTTTATATCGACGAAATCAAACCCAGCCTGCTGTGTCAGTCTGGCAGCTTTGATAAAATCTTCGATTAACCTGGCGATATCCTCGTCGGTCATCACCGGCGTGTCGCCCGTCACACCAAATCTTTGGTCCAGAACGGGATTGTGATAGAGGATTACGGGTTTAGGGCGTTTCATATCGTGCGGTTTAGAGACCCGCCCTGAATGGGTCAGCTGCAACCCGACTAACAGGTCGGCACTACTGCCGTGATGTTCTTCATGGGTTCGCACCAGCAATTCTCGGAGTTCAGCCACCTCATCCACGGTCTCCTCCGTTATCATTAGCTGATTTGGGCTTCCTTTGCCGTCATGGCGGACAGCGGCGGCTTCCCCGCCAAATATCAGTTTTGCGCCACTGAGACCAAAACGCTGCCACCGCCTTCTGGTAAATTCGGTCGGCCGCCCATCGGTAGCGCTGTCCCAGCCTTCCATCGGAAGTATAGCAAAACGATTTCCAATTACCCTCTTGCCAAGGGCCCATTGTCTGGCCAGGGGTGAATCGGGACCTGATTTCAATTCTTCATCAAAAGGCAGGGATACCCCGATTTGATTTGCATAGCTGGTAACTTCAGCCGCGCTTTTGATAGCTCCGATATTTCGCATGCTACTAATGCTCCTTTTCAAGCTAAGCTAATGGAATCAGTTCTCTAGTCCAGCGCTATCTCCTCGTATTCCACAATCAACCGGTCAGGCTGGAACCTTTTCAGCACCTCATCCGGTGGCGCGTCGATGAACCGCTTTAAGGCTCGTTCACAGTTTTCAATGTCCTCAAAGACGGACTCGGATATACCGTAGATATCGCTATTGTTAAGGGTCTTGATGACTCGGTTTATGGTGTACTGCTTCAGTTCCGGACGGGCCAGGTTCTTGTAGTTGGTGGCATGTTCCGTGCGCCAGAGCTTCCAGGTCTCGTCAGGGTCATATCCCGGTTTGAGACGTATCACTCCCATAAATTTAACCATAATTAACCTCCTTTTTGCTGTGAAAGTATATCATTTCTGAACTTAAAGTCCAAAACGTGCTGAATAATACCGCGAAATATGTTTCTTCCTGCAACCATCATATAAAATAGATTGCAGTCAATAGAGAATTGAAAGGAGACAGAGCGATGAAAAAGGAACATATTTCACCGAAGGGAATCTTTGAGCCCATGGGCTGGTCTCACGCCGTTAAGGTAGACAACACTATTTACCTCTCCGGTATGGTGGGCTTCGATGAGCAGCGAAACATAGTGAAAGGTGGCTTTGAGGCGCAGACGGTTAAAGCATTGGAAAACATCAAGCTTACCCTCGAGGCGGCGGGAGCTTCTATGAAAGACGTGGTCAAGATGACCGTCTATGTAACCGATATGGACAATATAGTTAAATTCAGGGAAATCAGGGCCCGTTATTTCAGCCCTCCGATGCCCGCCAGTACCGGCGTTGAAGTCTCAAGGCTGATTCTCCCGGAGCTTCTGGTGGAGATAGAGGCTATAGCGGTGGTCGGTTGATTATCACCAACGGCGGTATGAAACCGACTCAGCTCCTGCTCAGAGTCCTGATTATAGCGCCGCTCTTATCTCTTATGGTCACTTTCAGCGGCATAGCGCCGGGAAGGGCGTGCGTCGCGCAGGCGAGGCACGGGTCATAGGCACGGAAGGCCATTTCAACCATGTTGAGCATTCCTTCTTTGACCTCGGGACCCTTGACAAACCCCTCGGCTGCCTTCTTCACGGAAAGGCAAATGGGGGCAGCGTTGTGCTGGGTAGCCACAATCAGGTTCGCCTTCGTCAGCAGGCCGCGCTCGTCAGTCTCGTAATGATGGATAAGAGTGCCGCGGGCAGCCTCGACACAGCCCACCCCCTTCTGCTTGAGCTTGAGGTTCATATTGCGTATGTCCTTGCTGGTCAGCAGGGGGTCATTGGCGATGCGCTGCATATCTTCGGCGGCCTGGAGCGCTTCAATAAGCCTGGCCCAGTGGAAAGCCAGGGTATGGTGGCTCGGTCTGCCCCCGAGCGCATCGAACATGGCCTCGTACTCCTTCTGTGCCAGCGGAGTAGACATACCATCGGCAGCGTTCAGCCGGGCCAGCGGACCCACGCGGTACAGCGAGGTGCCAGCATCATCGTTCAGGCCGTTCCAGCCGATTTTTTTCAGATGGGTCAGGCGTATATAGGTCCACGGCTCAACCCACTCGCCAATGTGGTCGATATACTCGCTGGGGTCGAAGAGGGTGTATTCCTTCCCCATGGGGTCAACGACGCGCAATTTCCCCTCGTAGAAGTTGACCCTGTTATCGCTATCGACCAGTCCCATATAGTAGGTGTTCAATTTATAGGCATCGTTCAGGACTAGGTCCAGGTGTTTCTTGTCCGCCACCACCACGTCTTTAAAAAGCTTCAGGGCAAATTGGGCGAAGTCAACGGTATAATCAGCTGTCTCCTTAATCCAGACCCTTTCCTCCTCGGTGATTCCCCTGGGGACACCGCCGGGAAGTCCTCCTTCCGGGTGCGGCGGCTTGCTGGCGATAAGGCGGATGATATCCCGACATCTTCTTCTCACCTCAATTACCTTTCCGCCTATTTCCAGTCCCACCTTATCAATGAGTCCGAGGATATTCCGCACTGCCGGGTCAGCGTCAGCACCAACCACGAAGTCAGGCGCGGAGAGGAAGAAGAAGTGAATGTAGTGGTCCTCAACCATGAAGGCGTTGTAGTGCAGTTGCCGCACCAGTTTGGCCGCCGGCGTTGGCTCAACGCTGTAAACGTCATCCACTGCCTTGGTGGAGGCCATGTTGTGCGGGGTCGGGCAGACACCGCATATGTTGGGCGTTATCCGCGGCATCTCCTCAACCGGCCGGCCCAGGCAGAAACGCTCGAAACCCCTCAGCTCCACCACCTGGAAGTACGCGTCCTCCACGTTTCCTTTGTCATCAAGGAAAATCTCAATTTTACCGTGACCTTCCAGTCTGGTTATGGGGTTAATGGTTATTTTCTTCGCCATCGTAGCTTCTCCTTATCGCTCTTACGCACGCTTCCTTTGCAGCAGGGATACGGGCAGGGTGAATCGATAGGTGTATCCCGCGAGGTCATCCAGCTTGTCGATAAGCTGTTTCATTTCCTCGTCGTTTTCAGCATCAAGCATGGCCGCCAGGGCGGAGATGAACTTGGCTCCGGAATCCTCCACTCCCTCCACCGGTCCAAAGCAGCCCCGGCAGGGCATGTTTATATTGATACAGCTTTCCCCGCAACCGCCTCGCGTGGCGATACCCATGCAGAGTATTCCCTGCGCCAGAAAGCAGGTATCAGGGCTGGCTTCAACCTCATGAATCCGCTTTATATCTTTAATTGAGATTTTGTCCGGTTTGGTCTCATTCCGCTTACAGGTATCGCACAGCGCCTTGTGCGGCGCCAGCGTGGAGCCTTTGGGTGGCAGCTTGCCCTCAAGCACCGCATTAACGGCATTGGCTATAAGGTCCGGGGGAGGGGGACACCCCGGCAGATAGTAATCAACGTCAATGACCTGATTCAGGGCGAAAACCTGCTCATAGAATTCTGGCAATGTCAGCTCTTTTCCATTTGCCTGCGACCTGGGCTGGGGGTAGTTGCCCTTCGGGTTCACCACGGTGGGTGCATCCCGGTAAACCCAGTTAAAAATATCTTCTTTGCTCCGGAAATTGGCCATACCGGGCGTGCCGCCGAAACAGGCGCAGGCGCCGAATGCCAGCACCAGCTGCGATTTCTCTCTGAGCAGCTTGGCCACCTCTTCCTGCTCTGAATTCCTGATATGGCCGTTGATGATGCTCAGCGCGACCTCACCTTTTTCCAAAGCTTCAAGGTGATGGTACTTGAAATCCAGGGCCACCGGCCAGAAAATAACGTCAACTGCCGAGGTTACCTGCAGGATGGCTTCATTAAGGTCAACGACAGCTTCATCGCAACCGCCACAGCTACCGAGCCAGCATATGGCTACTTTTGGTTTAGCGACCATCTTTTTCCCCTCTCTTTAAAAATCTCGTGGTTAATTCACTGCTTCAAGCAGGTCATATTTGCCTGACCGGCCCCAGTCCTCTGACCGTCTCACTCATGCTCTTCACCAGCTCTGGAATACGCTTCCCTTCCGGGTCAAGCGAGAGCTCCATTCTGACCCTTTCCGGCTCGATTCCATAGCTGTCGAGCACCTTGTGTAGAAGTTGCACCCGCTTCTTCGTCTCAAAATTGCCGTCCTGATAATGACAATCGCCCTCTGGACACCCCAGAATCAGGACACCATCCGCCCCGTGTTTAAATGCTTCCATGATGTGCTTGGCATCAACCTTGCCGCTGCAGATAATGGGTATCCAGTTTTTAATCTGCGAGGATAAAGAAGTCTCGTTTGCCAGATAGCCCCAGCTGAATTTGCAGGAAAAACAAACTATTTTGGGCTCAAAATCGCTCATTCCTTCACCTTCCCATTAATATCAAGATAGCAACGAAAATGTAGTTTCTATCCTGTCGTAGGTGGCATCATCAACCAGTGCCCTCGCTTCAGAGGGACAGGCAGCGACACACATACCGCATGATTTGCAGCGGAACATGTCAGTTTCCGACACAAGCTTGCCATCACGCTCTACCAGGCGAGCGGCATCATAATTGCAGGCATATACGCAGGCACCACAGCCGCTGCACCTCTCTTCATCAACCGCAACTGCATACAGTGACTTCTCGAAGCCGATGGAAATACAGGCCTTGCAGGAGAGGCAAGGGCCGCAGGTAAGACATCGCCTGGCTTCCTCTATTGCCTCCTTCAAGGTGAGACCTCTTTCAAATAACTGGAAATGCATCCTTTTTTCCGGCGGTATCCAGACCACATCGGTAGGTTGTTTGTAGCTAGTCCTCTGCGGCAGGCCCAGTGCCTCATAATCCCTTTTTCTGCCCCAGCGCATATGCAGACCCCTCAGATATCTGTGGATGGATTCGGCAGCCTCGATGCCCTCCTTCATCGCTTCCACCATAAAACCGATGCGCCGTACATCACCGCCGATAAAAACAGAAGGGTTCAGCAGGCTCTGCAGGGTGAATGAGTCAACGGCCAACCTTCCTCTTTCGTCCAGCAGCCCCTCTCTCTGCAGAAAGGCCTTGTCCGCTGCCTGCCCTATGGTGATTATCAGTATATCTCCCTCTATCTCAACACAGTCAGTGCAATCAAATTGTGGATTGAAACCATCTTCATCAAATACGCTGGTACAGCGCGGGCAATCGATTTTCCTGAACTGACCGCCTTCGCCGATGATTTTTCGCACGCCACGGGAACAGATAATCCTCAAGCCTTCTTCCCAGGCGGCCCGTATTTCTTCCTCATCGGCGGGCAGGCCATCCTGGGAGCTTTTGTCCTCACACTCCAGAGCGACGACGGTAACCTCACCCCCAAGCCTTCTAGCTGTTCGAGCCGCATCAAAGGCAACATTGCCGCCGCCGATCACGATAACCCGTTTATTCTTAAAATAATCGGGCCCGATATTACCATGGCTTACCTCGTAGAGAAGGTCCAGTCCATACATTACGCCGGAAAGGTCCTGCCCCTCCACCTGCTCCCTACCGAAGGTAAGCACCCTGGGATAAGGCGTACCTTTGGCGACGAATACTGCCTTATATCCCTTGGCTTTCAGTTGCTCTAAAGTGAATCCATCTTCGCCTACCTTGGCGCCGTATTGCACGTCTATGCCCACAATCCTTATCAGACTATCCAGGGTATTCTGCAGTACATCCCGGGGCAACCGGTACTCGGGAATGAGCCACAGTGCGCCACCAAGTCGATTGGACGCTTCAAATATCGTTGTCCGGTAACCTCTCTGGCTCAGAATGTAAGCGCACATGAGTCCGCCAGGGCCACCACCCATAATAGCAACATCCTCGCGGTCTTTGATAGTTTCCGTCTTCTTTTTCCGACTTAAATAATCAGTGTAGTAGTCGGAAAGAAATCGCTTCAACAGCCTTCTCCTGATGGCGCCCCCCTTGGTCTTGTAATTGCACTCCAGTTCACAGATACCGCAGATATAACCGCATATATTGAAGAAGGGGTTTTTCTCGTAGAGATAATCGCCAATCTGTATTATTCCGGCCTTCGCTGACTCAATATCCTCCGGCAGAAGTGAGATAAGGACATTGGTGCGCTGTATGTCTTCATTTATAGGGCATTTTATCTGGCAGGGAGGAAGCATCTGTTTGACAGCATCCTCAACATGTGCCCCCGAGTCTCTAGTGGTTTTCCACATTGAAAAACCTCCTCAGATAGATTTATGTTAAATTACTTCTTGCTTTCTGGGACTACCAAGCAAATCAAGAATGATTTTCAATGCCACCGGAATTGCTTTGGCAACGTCCGGCGTCAGGTCATCGCTGAAGCTGGTGACGTCCCCGGCTTCTATAGCCACAATGGTAATATTTTCAGGCATAGGCCACCCCAGGGCTTTGCCTATCTCTATGGCCTGTAGCAAGCCTGTGCTGTGCTGGTCATACTGGTTGACTTTCTCAATATGAAAATCTCTCGGCTGCAAGCAGTGCACTTCTCCCGGAGCACCACCACTCTGGATAGCGTCGATAACAATGGCGGAATCGAAGCCTGACAGAAGCTCGGAGAGGTTCAGACCGGCGAGGCTGGTCTCTTTAAGCTCGATTTCGGGATCTGAAATATAGCTGCATAATTCCTGGACTAAGAGATGCCCTACCCTGTCGTCCCCGAGAATGGGATTCCCGATACCTAGAATTAGTGTTTTGGCCTTCCGCCGAGTTACCGAACGCTTAGTTTTACCCACCAGCATATAACTTATACAAAAAAATTAGTTGAAGCTGACCAGAAAAGTCGACTTGATAGAATTGCTATTTTCAAAATACTACAAATTATCAAATTTGGCAACTTTTAGCGGTGCCCGGAAGAAACATCGTCCTTTGACCCTAGTGTCGGCAATCAGGAAAATCGGTCTATAATTCAAATCCCTGCCGTGGGTTATAAACAAAGTGCTGTAAATACTCTATAATAAAGATTATCTATCACCGGAGGTGCATCATGTCATTCATGGCGTATTATCTGGCTCCCAATGGTCAACTTCACAAGAAGCTCAGTGAAAAAGAGATTGTTCAGGCTTTCCAGTCGAAAAAGGGGCTGCTCTGGGTAGATGTTAGCGAGACGACCGAAGAAGACGGCAGTTTTCTGGAAAAGAAGCTGCAGCTCCACCACCTGGCAGTCGAGGACTGTATCAGTCCCTCAATCCACTCCCCCAAAATAGATGACTTTGGTGAGTACCTGTTCCTAATCGTTCACGGCATCAACCACACTGTGGAATCGGAGATAGTGGAGACGACGGAACTGGCCTTGTTTCTTGGCCCCAACTTCGTGATAACCAACCACAATATGCCCCTTTACAGCATTGAGGCGGTGAGGAAGCTTGTAGAAGATGATGGCCGCCCCATGCAGCACGGTGCCGATTTCCTCGCCCATGCTTTTATCGATGTGCTGATCGACAATGTTATTCCAACCATCGATAAGATGAGTGACGTCGCCGAAGAAATTGAGGAGGAGGTAATTCGCAATCCACAGCAGGCCACACTGGAAGCAATCTTAAAGCTCAAGCGCTCCACCCTGCGAATACACAGAATCATGGTTCCCCAGCGAGAAGTGCTGAACCGCTTGAGCCGCGGTGAATTCAATATTATCAAAAGCGAAGCAGAGATATTCTACCGGGATATCTACGACCATCTGGTACAGGTACAGGACCTGAACCAGACCACACGTGACAGAGCCGACAATGCCCTCAATACCTATCTTTCTTCCGTGGCCAACCGTCAGAATGAGACGATGAGAGTGCTGTCGGTAGTGGCCACCATCTTTCTGCCGCTTACCCTGTTAGCCGGGATTTACGGCATGAATTTTGAGAACATGCCCGAACTGAAGTGGCAATGGGGATACTTTGCCGTGCTTTCATTTATCGGTATCGTAATTATCGCTGCCTTATGGGGATTTTACGCCAAAAGGTGGATTAGCTTGGGGCAGCGCCAGATAAAACGAGCTAGGCTTTTCGCCGTCGAACCCGAGAAACTGGTCGGCTACCTCGGTCGTGCTCTAAAACACCCTCATAATAAATAGCTCACAGGAAAAAGTTATCGGAAAGGGCAGCAATCTAAATGTTTTTGTCAGCACGACGCCTTATCATTGTAAATAATCTAAAGAATGATTATCATCATTAAAAGCAAATACGAGGAGGAAAGAGGTAATGGCAAATTTATTTGACCTTACAGGCAAAGTGGCCATTGTCACCGGCGGCAACGGAGGCATCGGCAAGGGGATCGCCGATGGTCTGGCTTCCGCCGGCAGCGACATCGTCATCTTCGCCCGCAACGAGGATAAGACCGCAAAGGCGGTGAAGGACATCGAGAAGAAGTACGGCGTAAGCGTGCTCGGGCTGAAGGTCGATGTGGGTCAGGAAGAAAGCATTCAGAACGGCGTGAAACAGGCGCTGGATAAGTTCGGACGAATCGACACGCTGGTCAATAACGCTGGCGTCAATATCCGTAAAGCGCCCGAGGAATATACAGTTGAGGAATGGGACTGGATACTGGGCATAAACCTGCGCGGCGCTTTCCTCTGCGCCAAAGCGGTTTACCCGGCGATGAAAAAAGCCGGCAGCGGCAAAATCATCAATATCGGCTCCATGACCTCTCTTTACGGCCTGGCCAAGGTTCTGTGTTACGCCTGCAGCAAAGCTGGAATGGTCCAGCTGACGTACACGCTGGCGCTCGCCTGGGCCAAGGACAATATACAGGTCAACGCCATTCTCCCCGGGTGGATTGACACGCCCCTGACGGTATCTGCCCGCAGAGACTTCCCCGGACTGGACGAATTTGTGCTTGACCGGACTCCTGCCGGCCGCTGGGGTGCCCCGGCTGACTTCGCCGGCGCGGCCATTTTCCTCGCCAGTAAGGCATCGGACTTTGTCACCGCTGAATATATCAAGGTTGATGGTGGATTTGCTCAGGGCACAAACACTGTACACCCGGCCGCACGATAGCGGCGAAATAAAAAATTACAGATAAAGCAAAGAAGGAGGAATTCAAAATGCCATTCGGTACCGGTAAATACACATACGAACTAGTTGACGGATGGGCGAAACTACCTGAAGGATGGTCGTTTCTTGATGTCGGCGGCATCTGCATAGATGGTCAGGACAGGCTGTATATCCTGAATCGCAGCGAGCGCCCCATAATTGTCCTCGACCGGGAAGGCAATTTGCTCAACTCGTGGGGGGAGGGCTTTTTCAACCGTGCCCACGGCAGCTGCATCGGTCCTGATGGTTTAATCTATTGCACCGACGATAGAAACCACATCGTCGCCAAGTTCACCACCGAAGGAGAATTGCTCATGATGCTGGGCACCAAAGGGCAGGCATCGGATACCGGCTACACCCGAACCTGGGACTTCTGGGAGAGCCTGGCCAGGATACAGCGCGGTGCCCCGCCGTTTAACCGCCCCACCGGCGTGGCGGTAACTCCTTCGGGCGAGATATACATCGCTGACGGCTACGGCAACGCTCGGGTGCACAAATTCTCCCCTGATGGCAAGCTGCTTTTCTCCTGGGGCGAGCCCGGCGGTGCCCCGGGGCAGTTCCGTCTCCCCCACAATATTTGGCTGGACAAGCAGGAACGAGTCTGGATACCAGACCGGGAGAACAGCCGGATACAGATTTTCACCTCAGAGGGTGAATTCATAACCGAATGGACGGATGTTATCCGGCCTACCGGTGTTTTCATTGACGAGGAGGACACCGTCTATGTCTCTGAGCTGTGTCTGCGGGTGAGCGTCTTCACCATTGACGGCAAACTGCTCACGCGCTGGGGCAATGAGGGAAAGGACAAGGACACAGCGCTTTTCCATGCCCCCCACGCCATCGCAGTTGACTCACGGGGAGATTTATATGTCGGCGAGGTAGCCATGACCAGCGCTGGAGTTGACAAGGGTTCGCGAACAATACAGAAGTTCGCCCGTAAAAAATAGCCGCTTATTCAAGGAGGTAATTATGTTTGACGTCGTTGCCTTTGGTGAGGTTCAACTGAGGCTGGCCACCCAGGATTTCCAGAGACTTGAGCAAGCGACGAGCCTCGATGTTAAAATAGGCGGCGCCGAGCTGAATGTCATGGTCACCCTCCAGAGGCTTGGTCTGAAAACTTCATACGTTACTCGCCTGCCGAAAAATCCACTGGGGCGGATGGTACAGAACAAAGCCCGTGAGCACGGTGTGGATACCTCGCACGTCCTGTGGTCGGACGGAGACCGACTCGGTGTCTATTTCCTCGAATTCGGGGCGCTGCCCCGCCCCAGCTCCATCCTCTACGACCGGGCCAATTCCGCAATCTCTAAAATACAGCCGGGGATGGTTGACTGGGATAATATCTTCGCCGAGACAAGGGCCTTTCATGTCACCGGCATTACCCCTGCCCTGAGCCCAAGCTGCCTTGAGGTCACCGGCGAAGCCCTGCGCAAGGCCCACGAAAAGAGGCTGCTGGTCAGCTTTGACCTCAACTACCGGGCCAAATTATGGAGTCAGGAACAGGCTAAGGCCGGGCTATCGCCACTGATGCAATATGTTGATATGCTGATCACCACGGAGGAAGATACGGCACGAGTATTTCAGATCGAGGGCAAGGACTGGAAAGAGGTCGCCCGAAAGCTGGCTGATACCTTTGGCTTCAAAATTGTGGCCATTACCCTGCGGGAAAACATCACCGTGTGGCGCAATAACTGGACGGCCATCGTTCTGGCGGATGGTAAAGTCTACGAAGACCAAAAATACGAGGTTGAGGTTGTGGACCGGGTGGGCAGCGGCGATGCCTTCGCCGGCGGTTTCCTCTATGGCTATCTTAGCGGCAAAGGTATTGAGGCTTCCCTGAAATACGGTAATGCGGGAGCTGTGCTGAAGCACTCCTGCCCCGGAGACCTGGCCTGGTTTACCCTGGATGAGGTGGAGAAACTGATAGCCGGCAAGGGAAACCTCAGGATAAGCCGCTAGTTGCCACGTCCATGGCCAGTTACCGGTATTATTTCTTCAACGGCGCCGTTTCTCACGCCGTATATCCGGTCGTGTATGTTGATGGTCAGGGTGGCATTGTTGGGCACGATTTCCAGACGTTCGCCCAATCTCAGCTTTTTCCCGGCCTCTTTATAATATATCAAGCCGATTTCGGCGGAAATACGCCCTAACCACAGGTCAGGGTGCCTTTGCACCGAGCCGTAACTTAACCTGCCCTGCCACCAGAAATCCGGGCTGTCGCGGTATTCGAAAAGGGTATCGCCGCCGAATGTCTTATAGCCGGCATCGATAACCGCCCAATCGTCGTGGGCTGCGCTTATCACCGTGGTCAATACCGTAACGGCACATGCCTCCCGCGTGTTCCCACCCGCTCTCATATAGCGTATATCGCCGATAAAGAATGCCCCGGGGTGAATTTCGGTCAACTCAGGGAATCTACCTTCTTTGCGGAAACGGCACGTTGAGGGAAAGGTGGACGAAGCGCCAACGGAGACATGCTCTATTTCTATGCCCTCGTTTCTCAACATCCTAGCCATTTCCGTCATTACTTCTGCTGCTTCCAATGCTGCCTCATCCTTGCCCTCAGGTGTCGGTTTGACACCCATTTCGTGCGCATATATACCGATAAACTTAACACCTGGCAGCTTGCGGAGTTGCGTCGCAAGGTTGAGAACCGGCTTGCCCGGCGGTATGCCAAAGCGAGCGCTCTTGCCCAGATCAACCTTTATCAGCACGGGCGCGGTCCGGCCCGCGGTCTGGGCCACTTGCGATATGATTTCCGCCTGCTCCAGCATATCAACGACCACGGCCAGTTTCAGGTCGGACTTGCCTAGAAGTTTCTTCAGTATTTCCCCTTTGGGACCACCATAATAGCTCGGATGAGCGATGATGATGTCATCTATTCCCTGTTCTGCCATTGCCTCCGCCTGTTCCACAACACCCGCCTCCACGCCGCAGGCACCGGCTGCAATCTGCTTCCGGGCTACGGTCACGTTCTCATGAATCTTGACATGCGGCCTGAGCTTTAACCCTGCTTCCTTTGCCAGCTGGGAAATGCGGCTTATATTTGCCTCAAGTGTATCCAGGTCAACGAGCACCGCTGGCGTATTCAGTGATGGATAGGGCAATTTCTGTTCACTCATTTCAAGTTATACTCCCTCATAAAATTATTTTTCGCATTAAGATAATTTGTTTCATCTTATCCCTTTGCGCTATACTATTCTACTGTTTATAATACCGACTTTCTAACAATTAATAAAATTTTATTGAGGGGGTAAATGCATGAACCAAAGGATCGCTATTCTGGGAGCAGGAGCAATAGGTGGTGCCATAGGTGCCTACCTCATAAGAGATGGCCACGATGTTATCTTAATAGACCAGTGGGCGGCGCACATAGAGAAAATGCGCCGTGATGGCCTCAAAGTGACCGATCTCAATGGCGAGTTCACCGTGCCAGCCAAAGCGCTTCACCTGAGCGACGTGTGCAACCTAAAGGAGCCGCTGGACATCGTCTATCTGTCAGTCAAGTCCTATGATACTCTCTGGTCCACATACCTGATTGAACCATACCTCAAACCAACCGGCTTCATTATATCGGCCCAGAATGCCTTAAATGACGAAGTTGTGGCCAGCGTGGTTGGCTTCAACCGCACCATAGGCTGCGTACCCATGATCGCCGTTGGCATTTATGAGCCGGGGCACGTTAGCCGTCACGACCCTTTAGACAGACATTGCCTTACCGTTGGCGAGCTTTCCGGCTTGATAACCAATCGTGTTAAAGAAGTAGCTGCATCACTTAATGCGGTGGGCCCAAGTGATGCAACCACCAATATCTGGGGAGCGCGCTGGGCAAAGCTGGCGATCAATTCCATGGCCAACGCTCTAGCCGGCGTTGTTGGCCCATCACTATCTTACCTGAGCGAAGCGCAGAGGGATACGTTATACCTGCTCAGAATCATTATTGGCGGTGAGGTCACCCGGGTTGGTAATGCCCTAGGCGTGAGCATCGAGCCGATATGGGAAGTTCCATCTACTGAGTTCGACGAAACGACAACCATGGAAGCCGTGCAAAAATTAAAGGAGAAGATGGCCACAATCTGGAACAAGCAATTCCTCCCTGCTGACCAGCTGGAAAAGAAAGTGGGGGTGCCACAGCGTCCGTCGCTGCTGCAGGATATCATAAAGAAGAGGCGAACGGAAGTAGAATATCTCAATGGAGAGGTCGTCAGAAGAGGCAGGATAGCTGGTGTGCCCACACCCATGAATGAGGCGATCCTTGACCTAACACTCAGGATAGAGCGCGGTGAAGCCAACCCCGACCCGTCTAATCTCGAGGTGCTTAAAAAGCGTATTTCGCTTTAGTGCTGTATTTTTCCTAGACTGAACCTACAGATAGCTGCCATGAGAAGTGCGGAGGTAAAGGCATGAGAATCATCGTGCCCCTCAAGCAGGTGCCGGATATGAATCAGGTGAAGTTTGACGTGGAGAGAGGCAGGGTAGACCGCAGTTCTGCCGGCACTGAAATAAATCCCTTTGACCTCCATGCTCTGGAGGTTTCAGTCCAGATGAAGGAGAATATGGGTGGTACGGTCACCGTCATCAGTATGGGGCCGTGCCGGGCAGAATCATCGCTGAGAGACGCGCTGGCCAGAGGAGCAGATAACGCCCTGCTGCTTGAAGACAGGAAATTTGCCGGTGCCGATACGCTGGCCACTTCATACACCATTGCCTGCGCCATCAGGAAACTGGGGAAATTCGACCTCATCATCTGCGGTGAGAAAACGGTTGATGGTGATACCGGCCAGGTCGGCCCGGAGATTGCCGAACATCTGGGCATACCGCATATCGCCTATGTGTCCCGCCTAGAAGTACGGGAACAAACGATGGTCGCCCAGTGTGAAATGGGTGGGCGCGCCTACACCATGGAATCTGACTTCCCGGTGCTGCTCACCGTTACCAAGGACCTGAACATCCCGAGATTACCCGGCTTCCGGGATAAAGTCAAGGCGCGCCAAGTCGTGGTGGAGGTATGGGGGACGAGAGAGCTGGCTGATTTCGTCGATATCAGCCGTTGCGGCGTGCGCGGGTCACCGACCAGAGTGCACCGGGTTATCATCCCTTCTGAGGAAAACCGGAAAGGCAAGATTTTCCGAAATGCGGCCGAGGAAGCAATCGCCGAGATTGCCGAAGATTTACTCCGCCACCTGAACTGAAAAACCCGGTGCGGGAGATGCGTTGTGAAGTCGAACCAAGAGGTCATGGTTTTCGCCGAGCAACGGGAAGGCGAAATAAATTCAATATCGTATGAACTGCTGGGTAAAGGGAGAGAAATGGCCGATAGATTGGGCGGAGACCTTTCCAGTCTTTTGATTGGCCACGAGATGGCTGACACGGCCATGGAGCTCATCTATCATGGTGCGGACAGAGTTTACCTGTACGACCATGCCATCTTTCGTGACCTGGATCTGTTGAACTACAAGCACAACGTGGTCAAGCTGGTAAGAGAAGTGAAGCCGGAGATACTCCTTCTGGGGGCAACGCACTGGGGAAGGTCGCTGGGGGCCAGGGTGGCAACGGCACTCGGCACGGGGTTGACCGCAGACTGCACCGGCCTGGAAATTGACCATAGCGGAAATTTCACCCAGATTCGACCCGCCTTCAGCGGCAATGTCCTGGCTCATATCAGAACTAAAACCAAGCCGCAAATGGCCACGGTAAGGTATAAAGTCATGAAAAGCCTGCCGAGAGATACCAATCGTAAGGGAGAAATAATCAGGAAAAATGCGGAAGTTGTCCCTTCCCTGCTGACCATAGCACGAAAAGAGAGGCTAGAGGAGGTCAATATTGCCGACGCGGAGGTTATAATCTCCGGCGGTGCCGGGCTGAAGAAGGCGGAGGATTTCTCCCTGCTGGCGGACCTAGCCGGACTTCTGGGGGCAACCGTCGGCTCCAGCCGACCTCCAGTGGACAGCAGCTGGATAGGCAAAGAGCATCAGGTCGGGTTCAGCGGCAATACGGTCAAGCCAAAAATCTACCTTGCCTGCGGCATTTCCGGCAGTGTCCAGCATCTGGCCGGTATGAGAGAATCGGATGTTATCATCGCCATAAATACCGACCCCTCAGCTCCCATCTTCAAAATTGCCGACTACGGAATCGTTGGCGACCTTTACGAAGTGGTCCCCAAACTAATAGAAAAAATCAAGAGGTACCGTTCATGAGTATTGCAGAGAAGTTGCAGGAAATTGTGGGCAGGGACTGGGTAGTAGCTAAGCGGGAACAGATGGAGAGGTATCTTGCTGACGAAACCGCTGATGCCATACGGCCAAAGCCGGCGGATAACGTGGTCCTGGTAAAGCCGGCGAGCGCCGAAGAAATCTCGGCCATACTGAAAATGGCCAATCAGGAAAAGACGCCCGTCTTCGTCAGGGGCGGCGGTACCGGAATATGTGGCGGTGCTGTGCCCATTGCTGATGGCATTCTTCTTTCCATGGAGAGACTGGACCGGATTATCGAGGTGGACCGGAACAATCTGATGGTTGTCGCCGAAGCTGGTGTGCCCTTCGGCAATATGTTAAAGGCGGTGGAAGAGGCTAGCCTGTTCTTCCCTCCTCATCCCGGTGACGAGGGCGCACACGTTGGCGGGCTGGTCGCCTGCAACGCGGGAGGAACGAGGGCAGTAAAATATGGTGTCATCCGCAACTTTGTCCGCGGGCTGGAAGCGGTGCTGCCGACCGGTGAAATAATCACCACCGGAGGCAAATTGTTGAAAAACAATCAGGGACTTGACCTGATGCACCTGCTCATCAACAGTAACGGCACGCTTGGCGTGATAACTAAAGTTATTTTCCGGCTCTGCCCGAAGTTCAACAGCAGCGGCACGCTCGTCATTTCGTATGACAGCCGCCATAAAGCCATTGACACCGTTCCCCAGATACTGCAGAGCGGAGTAATCCCGCTGGCCATAGAGTACGTTGAGCGTGATGTCATTGAAATATCGGCCAGACGATTGAGCATGACATGGCCAGCCACCAAAGGGCTGGCATACCTGATGGTTATCCTCACCGGTGATAGCGAGGATGAGGTTTACTCGCAGGGCGAGCGGGTATCAGACATCTGTGAGCGGAACGGCGCGGTGGACATTCTGATTGCAGAAAGACGGGAGGAGCAGGCCAATATCCTCAAAATAAGAAGCGAGGTATACAGTTCGTTAAAACCCAGGGTGGCCGACGTGCTGGATATAACCGTGCCGCCGGCAAGCATTGGGGTGATGATGGACCGGGTAGATGCTGTTGCGCAGCGTTACGATGTGAAGATTCCCACCTACGGGCACGCTGCCGATGGCAACCTTCACCCCCACCTTATGGTGGACCTGGCCGAAAAGGGCATATTGCGCGAGGTGAAGAGGGCAGTATACCAAGACGCGATTGAACTCGGTGGCGTTATCACCGGCGAACACGGCCTGGGGGTTATCCGGTTAGCTGACCTGGACCTGTGCCCTGATGGAAAAATCTGGGAACTGATGCGTGGCATCAAGCAGGTCTTCGACCCCAATAATATTTTAAGTCCCGGCATTGGTGTGCTGTAAGGCGCCCTTGGCTCTGCGTCAGGACATCACCAGGTTACGGCCACGCCTCTTTTTTGAAGCTGCGGGATAAAATCGCTGACGGACCGCTCATCCAGCGGATTGTTCTCCAGATGAACCTTGTCTCCCGCAGCCAGCCCTTCATTTTCGATGAGGGGTGAGATATCGCTTATCTGGTTATCCTGCAACCACAGCTCTTCGAGGTCTGACAGAGTCCTCAATGGTGAAAGGTCAGTAATCTCATTGCCCTGGAGTCGCAGCCATCTTATCTTCGTCAGTGAAGCTAACGTTGAGATATCACTTATTTCATTGTCGCCCAGATAGAGCTTGGTGAGATTGGTAAGGGAGGCCAGCGGAGATATGTCGCTCATCTGATTGCTGCTGAGATAGAGCATTTTGAGTCCGGTGAGAGAGGCAAGAGGCGAAATATCTGTTATCCGGTTGTTCCACAGGTCAAGCCAGACGAGGTTAGTCATCGCCGATAGCGGGGATACATCCTGAAGCCGGTTAATGCCGAGGTTCAGTTCGGTGAGCCGGGTGAGAGGGGCAAGCGGCGAGATATCGGCGATAAGGTTTTTGCCTATATAGAGCCTCTCCAGTTTGGTCAGTGAAGCCAGTGGGGAAATATCGGTTATCCGGTTATTCCAGAGAATCAGCCCTCGCAGGTTGGTGCAGTGTTCCAGCCCCTTGATGCGGACGATTTCCCTCGCGGAAGCAGTAAAATAATCGAGCCTTTTCATGTCCCAGGTATATATTATGCCGCCGGGTTTCTCCATGCCTTCCCGTACCGTAGCCTCGAAATTCGGGTCGGTAAAAGTTACTGCGGACAGGATATAGATAACCAGAGCCATAATAATTACGAGGGCTAAAAGCAGTAACAGGCATTTGATACGCTTGGTCATTTACATTTCCACCTGAGAAACGATTATATACGCCTGTCTCTGTGCTTGGCAAACGTCCACCCTCCGATAGCATTGCAAAACACCAGCTTTTTGCCTAAACTTAAATAACCCGCACTTGATTGCGGCAATGGCCAAGGAGGAGAAATGAAACGGATTGGCGTTTTGACCAGCGGCGGCGATGCTCCCGGTATGAACGCTGCCATCCGCGCTGTGGTACGTACCGGCATCAACAAAGGGTGGGAGGTTATCGGTATTCAGCACGGCTACTCCGGTCTCGTTAACAACGACGTGACCTTAATGGGTGCCCGTGATGTAAGCGGCATAATCCAGCAGGGCGGCACCATTCTCGGCAGCTCCCGCTGTCCTGAATTTGAGACCGAACAGGGCCGGCGGAAAGCGCTTCGCACCCTTGAGGAACAGGCTATCGAGGCCCTTGTGGTCATCGGTGGCAATGGCTCGCAGACCGGTGCCCATGCGCTTTACCAGATGGGCTTTCCGGTGGTTGGCGTGGCCTCAACGATAGACAACGACCTTTGTGGCTCCGAGATCACTATAGGAGTTGACACCGCCCTTGATGTGGCGCTTCAGGCGATAGACCAGCTCAAGGTAACTGCCTCCTCACACCACCGTGCCTTCATCGTGGAGGTAATGGGACGCGACTGCGGTTATCTGGCGCTGGTGACGGGCATCACCGGCGGCGCGGAATACATCGTCATCCCCGAGTTCGAAACCGATGCCGAAGACGTGGTCAACGCGATACGCACAGCCTACGAGCGCGGCAAAGCCCATGCCCTTATCGTCGTTGCCGAAGGTGCCAAATACAATGCCCGCGGCCTGGAACACTACCTGTCAGAGCACCACGAAGCACTGGGGTTTGACCTTAGAATTACCACCCTGGGATATGTCCAGCGCGGGGGCAGCCCCGGGGCCTTCGACCGGCTGCTCGCCACCAGACTCGGTGCCGCCGCCACCGGATACATTGCCGAAGGGAAATTCGGTGTGCTGGCCGGCCTGAACAAGGGTCAGATTACACCGACACCGCTGTCAGAGGTCGTGACCGGTAAAAAGCCGCTGGACCTTGACCTCCTGCGCTTGTCCGAGACGCTGAACCTATAGGGGCCTATGGCCTGAACCAAAAGGGAGAAATATGGGAAATAGCATACCGGAAATACTGGACTTCACCGGTTCCTTATTTGACGTTGTCGGAATCGCCGGGCATGCCGGCTACGGCAAACTGCTGATTGTTGGCCTTGAGTCAAAGCCAGAACGCAACCTTGATGAATTCGGACTAGAAAATAATAAAATCAAACTTTTCGGCTTCCAGAAGTACATGTCTCCCTTGCTGGAATCAGCCCTCAGCTTCATCAGGGAGAGAGGTTACGCTGCTGAACCGGTCGGCAGATACGGCTATCCTCTCCAGGGGCAATTAAACCTCAAGGAACTTGCCGTTCAGGCTGGAATAGGCAAACGGGGCAAAAACTCCCTAGTTCTGCACAACAAATATGGACCGCGCCTTCGTTTGGCTGCAATCAAAATAGATGCCCCATCTCAATCACAGGATGAGGCAACTCAAAAAGAGATGGAAAGCCCGTTTTGCCGCAACTGCTCTCTATGCCTCGAGGCGTGTCCGGTAAGTATAATCGAGCCGTATAGAGTCGCCGACATCTCCAGGTGCCTTTCCCGAATCGAGGTGATGAAGAAAGACCGAAACGGGCAACTCATCCCCTGCGACGAATGCCTGAAAGTATGTCCCGCGGGTAAAGGTTGAATTCCTCCTCTGCCCCATACGGTGCCAGCTACACAAGGACTTTGTACGCCCAGAGCTGATGATATACATCCGGCTCGCCTTTGGGCAGCACCTGCTTTTTCTCGCTCACTTCAGCGAGTTCCCATTTACCGGACTTCTCCAAACCAGTCATCTTCTCCCTGAAACCATTGTTCTCGTAGACATCAGGACGCAGGGAAAACACGATGTAACCGCCGGGCCGGGTAATCCGCAGCAACTCGTCAAGAGAACTTGCCGGGGCATGTCCCAGCGTCAGCACACCGACGCTGATGACGGCATCGAATGAATCGGTGGGAAAATCCAGCGCCTCGCCCATCACCATCTGGTGAAATTCAGCGTACACGTTTTTCTGACGCGCCTCCTCGAGCATCCCTCGGGAAAGGTCCATCGCTGCTATATTTCGATAACCTTTTTGTGCCAGAACAACGCCAACGAGACCGGTCCCGGCGCCGGCATCCAGTATTCTGGCGTCTCTGAGCACATATTTGGCAAATAAATCCACAGTAAACTCAGGACCCTGCCAGCCGAAATCATGCTCCAGGTCGGCATCATATTCTTTCGCCCACTGGTCATACCGCTCCGCCAGTTCTTCGTTGTTACGGGATGAATAAATCCACTGCAATTTGTCCTGCTGCTCCATTAACCACCCCTTGGCAAACAAAATTTTAGACATATTACACCATTAATCATGATATGGAAAACGCGAGGAAAACGATTTATCTCCGTATTACGGGGCATAAACGGTCACAGGGATGGACAAGCGGTGAAAATCATAAGATTTCTACAGATTGCGGGATAAATAGTCCGCAACCCGCCTTTCTATACCCTTTACCTGTTCCAGGGTATCAGAGACCTTTCCCTGCTCCGGCATGGAAAGGAATATCGAGATTGTTTTTGTGAGGTCGAAATCGGTTGCCTTCAAAACCTCTTGCATCAGAGGAAAGTACCGCAAATAGGTCATCTGGAAGGCGATGAAAGCGTTGTTCAGCTGGTCCGGTTTGCCGCCCCAGATGTCATACAGATCATTGCCCATGGCTTCCAGCAGACGGGCTTTCCTTATCAATGTATCCAGTTCGGAAAGCTTGCCCTCATGATACTGCGCATAGAGGGCATCGAGCTCTGCGTAATATTCCCGGTAAACCTCGCTTTCTCTGGATTTTCTGTCGAAATGCTTTTGCAAAGTTCGATAGACCGGTGAATCCTGACCGAACTTATCTCTGGTAAACAGCATTGCGGCGGCATAGCCGATTACCTCCGCAGAGGGCTCCTCCAGCCCGTGAGGCAGGTCAATCTGCTCATGCCAGTCCTCATGAAAGATGACCTGGATAAAGCGGTAGAGGGGCGCCTGCAGCAAGGACTCGGTTACCGGCGTGCCCTCTCCAGCTACGGAGGGAATGGAATAGAAATAGGCATCGTACTTCTGAAAATCGATGTAGACGCTGTCCCGCGTGCCGATGGCCGCTATCAACGCGGGGTCATCAAGCGAGTAAGGAAGCTGAGTGCTGGAGGTGTAAAACAGGTAATCATAGGCACCTATTTCCGGGCTGTAGGTCTTAAAATTATCGGTCTCAAGAAATCCAAGTTTTCTCTCAAACGCTTTGATCTCTTCTATCAGTTCCAGTCTCTGCTCTTGGGCGACGGGTGCGCCTGGCTGACAGGAAGGAGCCGCTGCCGGTACCATTATCAGGATAATCAGCAAAGGCAGGATTTTTCTCATCTTGATTACTGCGTAGCGTCAGGGAGCGTTCCGGTCAGTTATCTCTGCACCAGTTCCAGCAGCACCCTGCCCGTACCCTTGGGATGCAGAAAAGCGATGTTTGTGTTCTCAACACCCTTCCGCGGCGTCTCATCGATTAAGGGCAGGCCGCTCTGCGCCACCTGTTTCAACGCATCGTCGATATTATCCACCTCCAGCGCCAGATGGTGTATCCCTTCACCGAACTTCTCAATGTATCTGGCAATTGGACTTTCCGGGTCAGTCGATTCAAGCAGTTCGATGCTGCTTTCGCCCACCGGCAGAATGGCGGTTCTGGTCCGCTGCTCCTCGACAACCTCAATTTCTTTGAGGCTCAGGCCCAGCACCCCGGTATAGAGCTTCAGTGACTGGTCAATGCTGTTCACGGCAATGCCGATATGGTTAATCTTCTTTATCATCGCTTATCTTCCCCAGTTCAGCCTTAATAAAGCTGACAATCTCATGGATAGGTGTTCCCGGGCCAAAAGTTCCCGCGATACCGGCATTCTGCAACTTCGGAACATCTTTTTTGGGGATGATGCCACCCCCGATGAACACGACTTTTTTGTTGCTTTTCTTTCGGTAACTATCCATCGTTTTTGAGAATAGCGTCAGATGGCCACCGGAAAGGCAGCTCATCCCGATAACGTCAACGTCTTCCTGTATCGCGGCCTCCGCAATCTGCTCCGGGGTTAAACGCAGCCCCAGATAGATGACCTCCATTCCCGCATCCCTCAGTCCCTGAGCTACGGCGATGGCGCCGCGGTCATGCCCGTCGAGGCCCGGTTTGGCTATCAGTACCCGTACTTTTCTATCTACCATTAATTTATATTCCCCCCGAATACGAAAAACATGCCTTACAGCAGGCTCGGCTCTTTATACTCGCCGAAAACGCCTCTCAATGCGTCAGATATTTCTCCGACCGTTGCATATGCCTTCACCGCTTCAATTAGAGCCGGCATGATATTTTCCGTGCTTTCGGCTACCTGGCGCACCTTCTCCAGAGTTTGGCGAACCTTTTCCTTATCTCGCCCGCTTTTTAGCTTCTGCAGTCGCTCAATCTGTTTTCTGGCGACGCTCTCATCTATCTCAAGAAGCTCCAGGTCCAGGGGCTCCTCTGAGGTATATTTGTTGACACCAACCACGACCTGGTCGCCCGCATCCACCGCTTTTTGATGGTTGTAGGCCGACCGCCTTATCTCCCTCTGAATATAGCCCCTCTTGATTGCTTCCAGTGCTCCGCCCATCTTGTCGATTGTGGCGATATATTGCTGTACGCCTTCCTCTATCCGATTGGTCAGCCATTCTATATAGTAAGAGCCGCCCACTGGATCGACGGTGTCAGCGACGCCGCTCTCGTAAGCAAGTATCTGCTGTGTTCGCAGGGCCAGCTGCACCGCTTCCTCGCTGGGCAGGGCCAGCGCCTCGTCATACGAGTTGGTGTGCAGTGATTGGCAGCTGCCCAGAACCGCCGCCAGCGCCTGTATGGCCACCCTGACCACATTGTTGAGCGGCTGCTGTTCGGCAAGAGTGCAGCCGCCGGTTTGGACATGGAATTTGAGCATCATGGACCGTTCGTTCTGGGCATTGAACCTCTCCTTCATTATCTTTGCCCAGACGCGCCGCAGTGCCCGGAATTTGGCCACCTCCTCAAAGAGATTGGTAAAGGCGGCGAAGAAAAAGGAGAAGCGCGGAGCAAAAGAATCGACGTCCATTCCACGGTCGATCATCGCCTGTACGTAAGCGATACCGTTGGCCAAAGCAAAGGCGGCCTCCTGAATGGCGGTCGCCCCGGCTTCACGCATATGGTATCCGCTGATGCTTATCGAGTTCCACTTCGGCATATTCCGCGCGCAGTAGCTGCATATATCTGTGGTCAGCCTCATTGATGGCTCGGGGGCAAAGATATACGTGTTCCGCGCAACATATTCTTTCAGCAGGTCATTCTGTACCGTTCCCATAAGCTGATTCTGCGCTACGCCCTGTTTCTCGGCGGCTGCAATATACATCGCCAGTATAATGGGAGCAGTCGCATTGATGGTCATCGAGGTGCTTACCTCACCAAGCGGGATACCGTTCCAGAGGTCTTCCATATCCTTTAACGAATCGATGGCCACCCCAACTCGACCGACTTCGGGAAGCGCCAGGGGATGGTCTGAATCATAGCCCATCTGCGTTGGCAGGTGAAAGGCAACGCTGAACCCCGTCTGACCCTGCTGGTAAAGATACTTGTAACGCTGATTTGTTTCTTCCACGGTGGCAAAGCCGGCATACTGTCGCATCGTCCATAGTCTGGTGCGATAACCGGCGGGCATTATGTTACGGGTAAAGGGATATTCTCCCGGCGGACTGGTATCAACTTCATTTTCCGGCACATCATCTGCGCTGTATACCCTGTCAACCAGAATCCCATCAACTGTGGTCCGGAACTCCTTTCTCCTCTCCTTCAGTTCAGCCATGAGGTTTATCACCTCCTTTTTGCCGCAAATTTCCGCAACTAATAATAACGCTGTAAAACAAGATTTGCAATGGTGAGCCTTCATAACCGGGAAAGAGTACCAAAAAATGCTTCACAGCGAAAAAATTCTAACACAAATCCTCCACCGATAATGCTAAATATAACATGGTGCTAAATCAGGAGTATAACGGAGTATTTTAAAGTATATGGACGTATTTTATATGATATTTTGGTAACGGGTAATATAATGCTTTACTGTTCCATTTAAACCAGTTTATTCAGTTTTTTTGCTTTTGACTTATCATTTTTCGTCTGTTAAAGTACAGTAGCTTTGAAGGCCGTCAGGCATTATATGAAATCAAAATAAACTTGTAAGGAGGTTATGTAAAGTTCCCGCCGGCTGGCCTTGAGGGTAGCTTCATTATATGAGGCTGATTGGCCTCCCCTGCCAATTTTCCCCACTTTTAATTCCCTTTTATTCTGGACTTTTATGTTATTATGGCTGATAACAACCATAAGATACGCTGCCAAGGGTTATGGAAAATCTTTGGCCCTCGCCCGGAGAGCATACGCGATTTAATTGAAAACGGGGCTTCCAAGCAGGAGATCAGAGAAGCAACAGGACACGTCATCGCTATCCGGGATGTCTCCTTCGAGGTTCAGGATAATGAAGTCTTTGTGGTTATGGGACTTTCCGGCAGCGGTAAATCAACGCTGGTACGCTGTATAAATCGCCTTATAGAGCCCAGCAGCGGCTCCATTTTCATCGAAGGCGCTAACATCGGTGAGATGGATGAACATGACCTCAGAGAACTGCGCCGTCACAAACTGAGCATGGTATTTCAGCACTTCGGTCTCCTGCCACACCGGTCGGTTATTGACAATGTCACCTTTGGGCTAGAGGTACGCGGTGACAGCAAGAAAGAGCGTATGGAGAACGCCCAAAAAGCGCTGGAATTGGTTGAGTTGAGTGGCTGGGAGAGCTCCCGGATTCAGGAGCTAAGCGGCGGTATGCAGCAAAGGGTCGGGCTGGCCAGGGCTCTGGCCATCGGCTCGGAGATACTGCTCATGGATGAGCCTTTCAGTGCCCTAGACCCACTGATTCGTCGGCAGATGCAGGAGGAATTCCTTAATCTGCGTTCCAAGGTTAAGAAAACAGTGGTTTTCATCACCCATGACCTTCTCGAAGCATTGACTCTCGGCGACCGCATCGCCATTATGCGCGATGGAGCCATAATCCAGCTGGGTACCCCGCAAGAGATTGTCACCATGCCTGCCGACGACTATGTACGCGAGTTCGTAAAAGATGTCCCCCGTGGCAAGGTGGTTCCAGTCAGTACCATCATAGAGGAGCCACCACTGGTTACCGATGGGGAGAAATCAGTAAAAGCCACCGTTGAGGAAATGGAGAAAAAAGGTGTCGATTTTGCCTTTATCGTTAACGCGAATGGGGTCTGTGAGGGTGCCCTCGCTCTGGAAGATGCCCTGGCTGTCAAAGAAAACGGGGCGACCAAAATCGGGGAAGTTGCCCGCCGGGAATTCCCCACCATTTCACCTGATGCCACACTGGAACAGGGCCTGCCGTTGATATCGGAAGGTGATATGCCAGTGGCAGCACTGGATAAAGGGCGGCGTCTAGTGGGCATCATTACCCGGGCAGCGCTGCTCAAGGCCGTGCAATCCAACGGGGAAAATAGCGGTGCGCCTAAGGTCACCACGCACCAAGGGTGACGAAAACAAAGAGAAAGGAGAAAGTGTATTGAGAAAAATTGTAACCTTTTTACTGCTGACCATCATTATCGTAAGCATGGTCTTAGTAGGCTGTGGCGAGAAGGAAAAAGAGCCAATCAAAATCTCTGACCTAAACTGGGGCAGCGCTCACTTCCAGTCAGAGCTTGCCCGGATAATCATTATGCACGGCTATGGCTATCCGGTAGAGCTTATTGGTGGTAAGACCATCGCCCTGCTCCAGGCAACCCGCGCTGGAGAACTTGACGTCTTCCTCGAGGGCTGGATGCAGAATCAGAAAGAAGCCTATGATGAGGGAATAGCCGCCGGCGATATCATACACCTAGGCATCCTGAACAATGATAACTGGCAGAGCTGCTTCGTAGTGCCCACCTACGTTATCGAGGGCGACTCGACTCGCGGCATTCAGCCTATGGCCCCGGACCTGAAGAGCGTTGAAGACCTGAAAAAGCCGGAAATGGTGGAACTCTTTGCCGACCCCGAGGACCCGGGCAAGGGTGCGATTATCACCTGCGTGCCCGGCTGGGAATGCGAAAAAATCAACATGGACCAGGTTAAAGCCTACGGGCTGGATGAATACTATAACCTCAAGAGTCCGGGCAGTAGCGAGGCCCTCCACGCTGCTCTGTACGGCGCCTATGAAAAAGGCGAACCCCACCTGACCTACGAGTGGGGTCCGACCTGGATTAGCGGCAAGCTGGATCTGACACGTCTTGAAGAGCCGTCCTATGACGAGGCTGTCTGGGAGGAAAACCACGGCTGTGCCTACCCCCCCAACGAGCTGTTCATCGTTGGCCACAAGACCCTGCCCGACAAGGCACCGGAACTGGTTGAGATGCTCGGCAAGTGGAAGATGGATACCAAGACCCTGGGCCAGGCCCTGGCCTACATGGAAGAAAATGACGCCGAGCCATTTGACGCTGCCATCTGGGCTATCAAAGAACGGGAAGACATCTGGGTCTCCTTCGTCCCGGCAGACGTGGCTGCCAAGGTGAAAGATGCCGTAGCGCAGGGCATCGTGGAACCTCAGGGAACAGCGGAATAAAATAACATTAGTCGCCTGATACCCCCGCCTCCACCGGAACCGCTCTCAAACCGGGCGGGGGTATCTGATTATAGGCAACAGGAAATAGTCTATATGTTTGACTTCCCGGAAATATTCGCCCTTCCATTAGGGGAATGGATAAATATTGCTGTTGACTGGCTTACAGTTACACTGTCCTCAGTATTCAATATCATTACCATCGGCATCCGGACTCCGCTGGTTTATATTGAAAGATTTCTCTGGTGGATACCCTGGTGGGCACTGATACTTATCTTAGCCATTCTCGCCTGGAAGGTAGCTAGACACTGGGTAGCCACGGTGACCGTTATAGGGCTGTTATTTATCGGCTTGATTGGTCTGTGGGACCACACCATGACCACGCTGGCCATAATCGTAACCGCCGTCTTTGTTTCGGTATTAATCGGCATCCCGCTGGGCATTACCGCCGCCAAGAGTGACCGGTTTGAACAGTCCATCCGGCCCATTCTCGATGGTATGCAGACCATGCCCAGCTTTGTCTACCTTATTCCAGCAGTGTTTTTCTTCGGGCTGGGTAAAGTTCCCGCAGTAGTTGCCACCTTTATCTATGCCGTGCCCCCCAGCATCCGCCTTACCAACCTAGGCATAAGGCAGGTGGCAGCGGAAACAGTTGAAGCCGGCAAGGCTTTCGGCTGTACCGGAGCACAGCTCCTCTTCAAAATCCAGCTGCCTCTGGCGCGCCCGAGCATAATGGCCGGGGTAAACCAGACAATTATGATGGCACTGGCGATGGTCGTGATTGCGTCAATGATCGGCGCTTCTGGACTCGGCCTAGAAGTGCTGCGCGGTATTGAGCGGCTTGACGTGGGCCGGGGGTTTCTGGCTGGCTTCGCCATCGTCATCGTGGCCATCATCATCGACCGCATCAGCCAGGCATTCGGCAGAGCCGGTACCACCCGCAAGTAATTAGCTAACTGGAATTATCTCCAGACTGCTTTTTCGGAAGAGTCTGCATCGGCTCTTCCCTGCTTTTTGCTGGAATTATGAGTATAAACAGGTATAAAATGGTTTTTAATGATAGAATGTATCGTGAGTTCAACAGCGACCGGATTCGTATTTATTAGGAGTGTGAGCAATGATAGTTGATGTACATACCCATGTGCCAACCCATGTCTCAGAAGTGCCGCCGGGAGAGGAAATCGTTAACCAGCAGATGAGGCCGGATAAACCGGTCAGGATCACCACCACCCATAGCGATTTCTTCAAGGCAATGGAGCCGGTGGACAGGGTTATTTCCTTCGGCATCGCCATGCCTCCGGACCGTCCTGCCGTCATTGGCGAGAAAGACGCCAGAAAGGTCAACGATGCCACCGCCGCACTGGTAGC